>Ga0164290_1000185_pt1 | contig 236234 bp, 179 predicted proteins | sample Micstemetagenome_FD_108782 | JGI IMG/M metagenome (GOLD analysis project Ga0164290, IMG submission 108782) | Contaminated culture microbial community from soil near Moab, Utah, USA - Microcoleus steenstrupii SON62 (Illumina Assembly) | ecosystem: Environmental > Terrestrial > Soil > Soil crust...
ATTGAAAACTCTTTAAACCGTGACAAATGGGAAAGATTTAAAAGCCGCAAAAAAGCGCAATCCTGATCAGCTGATCAGGGTTAACTCTATGCAGGTATCAGCCATTAATTTACTGCAAAAACCAAATGAAAATACCCTGGCATCACAAACGAAAAAAAACTGTATAAGCTAAAAGAATCCCAGTTTCCCAAAGCAGCTGAATTCCGCAGGCAGGGTGTTAGCTAGGCTGATAAAAGTGCGAAAAAAATTATTGAGCCGGCATCATTCAACCTTATCCATGCCGCTGTTCTTTTCAGGATTTTCTTTGTCAGCGCCCTTTAAATAACTCGGCAGGTTGAGCCCGGCCATATTGAACAGGTCGTTCAGCGGCGGCACGGTCTTCATCATACCAGACACAAAATTGGCGGTGGATGAATTGCCGTTCTCTCCCTGGCCATTGCCAGAATCCCAAACGGTGATCTTGTCGATCTTGATATTTTTAACAGCTTCCACCTGGGTTTTTACCAGCTCAGGCAGCTTTTCTAATAACAATAACTGGAAGGCTTTGCTTGGATCACCACCAGCTGCAGCCACCACTTCTTTATACCCTTCGGCTTGCTTGGTTAGTATTTCAAATAAACCATTTGCTTCGGCCTGCATTTTTGCAAAGATGGCATCAGCTTCACCACGGGCATTTTCCCTAATGGTTTCTGCGGCGGCCTGTGCCTCGATAATGGCTCTTTGTTTAGCGATTTCAGCTGGTACCACAATATTGGCGATTTGGGTTGACCGTTCTCTTTCCGAACGGGCCAGTTCCGCTTTTTGTTCCGCCACATAAGATTCTTCCAGGGCCTTTGCCTGCTGTACTTTTTCCGCCGCAATGGCTATACGCAATGATTCCGCTTCTTTTTCCCTGCGTAGGGCTTCCGAGTTGGCAATGGCAATTTTGGCTTCGTTTTCTCCTTTGATCGCAATGGCATTGGCTTCAGACGTTTTTACCCTGGTGTCTCTGTCTGCCTCGGCCTTACCAATGGTTTCATCCTTTACAGCAGTGGCGATGCTGATCTCTTTATCTTTTTGCGTAATGGCAATTTTCACATCCCGGTCACGGTGCGTTTCGGCGATCTGGGTGTCTTTTTCCCGGTCTGCCAGCGCCTTACCCGTTTCTCCAATTTTTTCCTGCTCTGCCACACTGATCTTGGCTTCGTTGATCGCTTTGGCCGCCGCTTCTTTACCTAACGCTTCTATGTATCCTGATTCATCCTTAATATCTGTAACGTTTACGTTGATCAGTTTTAAACCGATCTTCTTTAATTCACTGTCCACGTTTTTGGAGATATTATCCAGGAATTTATCCCTGTCGGAGTTGATCTCTTCAATCGTCATAGTGTCAATTACCAGGCGCAATTGCCCAAATAAAATGTCCTTTGCCAGCTCCTGTATTTGCTCAGATGACAGACCCAGCAATCTTTCAGCAGCGGTGTTCATGCTGTCTGGTTCGGTAGAAATAGCAATGGTAAAACGACAGGGAACATCCACCCTGATATTCTGGCGGCTCAACGCATTCGTAAGGTTGGCTTCAATAGACAACGGCTTCAGGTCGAGGAAAGCGTAATCCTGGATCACCGGCCAGATAAAGGCGCCGCCACCATGTACACATTTGGCGGAGGTGCCCCCGGTGCGTCCGTATATCACAAGGATCTTGTCAGAAGGGCAACGTTTGTACCTGGAAATTAATGCAGTAATGGTGACAAATAAAACGATTACGGCAACTACGATAATGATTAGTGGAGTCATGCTGGTTGATTATATTGTTTCTACTATAAGGATGTCGTTGTTTTCAATTCTTACTACTTTCACTACAGTACCTGAAGGAATGGAATCATGTTCCGTCATGGCTGCTAACTCGTGAAAAGCACCGTTCACACTGATCATGATCTTGCCTCTTCCCTTTTTATTTCCCGGGATCGTTAAATACACTTCAGCTGTTTTATTGATGGTATTGGTGATCTTAAACGAATTGTCTTCGGCCAGTTTTTGTACCTGCCGGATGATGATAAAAAATAAAAAAATGAATAAACTGCCGATGGCAAAGGCCAGGGTGATCAGGATCCCTTTGCTGGAGATGGTATTGTAAAAAGAAATGCCGGTCCAGCTAAACCCAAGCAGAAAATTGACCAGGTTTCTTAATGAGAATAATTGAAAAGGAGCTTCTCCACCGCTCAGGTCACTGTCAAAATCAGCCGAAAGTCCGTCAGATGCATCCGTACCCGTGAATGTCATGATCATTTGTTCAATAAAAATGATGCTGGCAGGAATGGCAATAAACCAAAAGGACCTGAGTAAAGGGTCTAAATGCTCTAAAAATTCCATGGTTTTTAGTTTAAGAGTTTTATTGGACTACTTACAGGGAGTAGTGAGTTTTTGCTGATCGCCGTTTTTTACACCCGGCACATACAACTGCAACTGGTACAAGATAAAAACTAAATGTGAAACAGAAAAAAGTCTGGAGCAAGTATTTTAAATTCAACCGTTCTATATGTGTAAGCGTATTCTTAAGGTTCCACAATTATTTTCTGTGTGGCTTTTTCATAGGCTGTTTCTATGGTTAACATAAAAGTTGCGCCATCACTGAGCTTTGGTATGTATTTCGGCAAGCGCATGTCGCCGGCAGGCTGGTTCTTCAGATCGAGTTCCACCAGTTTTTTTCCAAGGGGTGTAGAGAGCGTAATCTTAACATCAGTTGCTTTTGCCAATTTATATTGAATGATCATAGAATCAGTTTTAATATCCGGGTAGGCTTCCATCTTTAGTGTACCGGTGCTTTGTTCATTCAACCGGTGTGCTCCTGCCCTTCCGTTTTTTAACAGCAATACTTTGTACATTTTATTGTTAGCCTTGCTGAGTTCTCCTTCAGATACCCAGAAGGTATTGGGTTGTTTGCTTATTATACCGCCATAAATATATCCAATCAGTACAGTATCGTTGCCCAGTTCATCATACTTGATCACCCCATTGGCATATCGTGGCAACAATTCATTGGGTATTAACTCAGAACCGGCACCTAAGAGGGCTGGCATTTGAACCGGCAGTTTATATTCTGCCATTTGGCCTTCCGCATTCCTGGATACCCTGGCAATAGTCTTTACAAAGGGCACGTCTGAATTTTGAGTGAGTACTCCGCCATCATCGTAGTATTGTGCTATCCCTCCCAAAAAAACGGTGTTCATCTCTTTTATTGCTGCAGCATACATAGGAAAAACGGCACAATGATAATGATTGTAGTATTGCGTAAAGGAATGATCAACGGTATAACCCGTGCTGTCGATGTCAACACTGTTTAAAAAGGGAATATTGGCGGCTTTTCGAAAAACACCTGAAAATGCAGTAGCCCCCTCCTGCCCTCCGGGCAAAATTTGCGGTATCACATTATAATCCCTTCGGTGCAAATTCGCTTCATCTGTAATAGCAGGCAGGTGATGTATGGTAATACTCGTGCCATCATCCATTAAAGAAAATTTCCTGATCTGGCTGGTATATTCCTGTATAAAACCAGGCCCATGATCTGGCCCCATCGGATTATAAGCACCTAAAAATTTTTGTCCCCCTACCAAATAAAACAGCTCATTTATTTTCACGATCCTGCCGCCCGTTACCTGGAACTGGCTGTCAGTTATCTGCCTGAAATGTGCCGGCAGTTTTCCTTTGTTGATGATGGCGTTGATCGTTGCCGGTACATCCACTGCAGTCAATTTTGCATAGGTGGTATGGTCGTCTAAACCTTTACTAAAACCATATCCACCGGCTACATACAAATAATTACCTTGTTGAAAAAACTGCATATTGGTGGAACTCAGTTGTTCCTGTAAAGAAGTGGATAAAGAATTAATGGATGCCGACCAGTGCTTCTTATTAACCGGGTCAATCACCAGCAATCGTTTATTATGCCCATCTTCATCAAAGGCAGCAAAGGGCTGCCTGCGGTGCAAACCATCCAGCCGGCCACCAATAATAAGCCACTTTCCGTTATGCTGACCAAAAGCATAGGATTGCAAACCGCCAAGCCCTTCCATTTTTACTGGCTCCAAAGCAATATCAAAGTTTGCTGTTTGCGAAAAACTGTTGAGAGAAATTAGTATTGCTGCTAAAACAGCAAGTGATCTCAATTTAACTGGCATAATGATCTGCATAGTTTGGGTAAAGTTCAGCAGATAAGCGCTGGCCCTTTGTTACAAAAGTAACAGAAACATTTTTTTACAAGAGAAGATGTCATAAATCGGTAGTATCTCAAATTGAAAAAATGATAACCAAGTTGTCTTTCCCCTGCATGCTCCTGATCCCTGCGTGGGACTATTGGCACGCTGAGAGGCAGAGGCCGCAGAGTTGCTTGGCAATCAGTTAGCTGTTTGTTTCAAACCGATACATCACTAATAAATCGATCCTTGTATACAGCGCTCTATTTGCTCCTTGTAACCACCAAAAAAAGTTAGTACCATGTTTACTAACATCCATTAGCTTTCCTGCAAACCAAAACTCTTTTTGACTGTTTATCCTCGTAAATTTGCACCTGAAAATTTTCAATCTCCCCATATTTATGAATCTCTTCGAAAAACAACAGAACGAATTTGCAGGAAGGCATATCGGGCCCAATGAACAGGAAACGGCAGCAATGCTGTCTACCATTGGCGTGCATAGCATGGACGAACTGATCAGCAAGACCATACCAGACAGTATCCGCATCAAAGGTTTATTGTCCTTGCCGGCTGCCAGCAGCGAATACCAGTACCTGGCCGACCTGAAAGAGATCGCTGCCAGGAATAAAGTATGTAAAAATTATATTGGACAGGGCTATTATGATACCATTACTCCGAGTGTGATCTTGCGGAATGTATTTGAAAACCCGGGATGGTACACCCAATACACCCCCTACCAGGCAGAAATATCACAAGGGCGCCTGGAAAGCCTGCTGAATTATCAAACAATGGTAAGTAACCTTACCGGGCTGCCCATTGCCAATGCCAGTTTGCTGGATGAAGCTACCGCAGCTGCAGAAGGCATGAGCATGCTGTTTAACCATAAGAACAAAGACCACGACCACATTACTGCCCCAATGTTTTTTGTGGACGAACATATTTTTCACCAGACAAAAGATGTACTGGCAACCAGGGCTGAGCCTATTGGTATTGAACTGGTATTTGGTGATTATCAAACTGTACAGCTTGATGACAATTTTTTTGGTGCCATTGTACAATACCCCGACAGCAAAGGTTCGGTTGCTGATTACCGTGAGTTTATCAATAAAGTACATGCGGTGAATGCACAGGTGGTGATGGCAACAGATCTGCTGGCATTAACCTTGTTAACTCCTCCGGGAGAGCTGGGAGCCGATGTGGCGGTGGGTTCTGCCCAGCGCTTTGGTGTACCGATGGGTTTTGGCGGTCCACATGCTGCTTTCTTCGCCACCAAGGATGATTTTAAAAGAGTGATACCGGGTCGGATCATCGGCGTAAGTATTGATGCAACAGGCAACCGCTGTTTACGCATGGCATTGCAAACAAGGGAGCAGCATATCCGCAGGGAAAAAGCCACCAGTAATATATGTACCGCCCAGGCATTGCTGGCCAATATGGCGGCGATGTATGCAGTGTATCATGGCCCGGATGGTTTAAAAAATATCGCTAAAAGAGTAAGTACATTGGCGCACACACTCAGTGATGAACTGGGTGAACTGGGTTTTGAAAACAGCAACAATTATTATTTCGATACACTTCGTTTTGTTTTGAAAGATGTGACTGCAATTAAAAAGATTGCGGAAGAAAGAGCCGTCAACTTTTATTACAACAGCAATACCATACAGATCACGATTGATGAAACCACCAGCCAGGCTGATGTGATCAATATCATTGATGTATTTGCCTCCTCAATTAATATTGATACGGCCAGTGCGGCTTTCAATGCCGACGCTACATTGGATAATATTCCTTATCATTTAACAAGAACATCCGGTTACTTAACACATCCCTTGTTCAATACACACAGGAGCGAAAGTGAGATGATGCGGTATTTGAAAATGCTGGAGAATAAAGACCTCAGCCTGAATACTTCCATGATCAGCCTGGGTAGTTGTACCATGAAGCTGAATGCAGCAACAGAACTGATCCCGGTGAGCTGGCCGGAGTTTAGTAAAATGCATCCTTTTGCACCGGCAACACAAACTGCCGGTTACCTGCACATGATAAAGGAACTGGAAAATTACCTGAGTGTGATCACAGGTTTTGCCGCCACTTCCTTACAGCCTAACAGTGGCGCACAGGGTGAATATGCAGGTTTGCTGGCCATACGCCGTTATCATATGGCAAGAGGAGAAGGACATAGAAATGTGGTACTGATACCCGTTAGTGCCCATGGCACCAATCCTGCCAGTGCTGTAATGGCGGGTATGAAAGTAGTGGTAACCAAATGTGATGAACAGGGAAATATAGATGTGGCTGATCTGAAAGCAAAGGCACTTGAACATAAAAATGACCTGTCTGCTTTGATGGTAACCTATCCATCTACACATGGTGTGTTTGAAGAAAGCATTAAGGAGATTTGCGATACAATTCATGCCTATGGCGGACAGGTGTACATGGATGGCGCCAATATGAATGCACAGGTTGGTTTAACAAGTCCGGGTTTGATTGGTGCAGATGTTTGCCACCTGAACCTGCATAAAACATTTGCCATTCCGCACGGTGGAGGCGGACCGGGAGTAGGGCCGATATGTGTGGCCAAACAACTGGTGCCCTATTTACCAACCACAGCGGATACGCTTACGGGTGGCCGGGTGAGTGCTGCTCCCTATGGCAGTGCCAGTATTTTATTGATCAGTTATGCTTATATCAAATTACTGGGTGCAAGAGGCGTACGTAAGGCAACGGAGTTTGCCATATTGAATGCGAACTACATGAAAGCAAGGCTGGAAAAGCATTACAAAATATTGTATAGCGGCAAGAATGGAACAGCAGCCCATGAATTTATTGTTGACCTGAGGCCGTTTAAAACCAGCGCTGGTGTGGAAGCAGAGGATGTGGCCAAGCGTTTGATGGATTATGGTTTTCATGCCCCTACCCTTTCGTTTCCCGTGGCGGGTACGCTGATGGTAGAACCAACAGAGAGTGAGGATAAAAGTGAACTGGATCGTTTTTGCGATGCGATGATAAGCATTCACGAGGAAATAAAGGCAATAGAAGAAGGGAAGGTTGACAAGAAAGACAATGTATTAAAAAATGCGCCCCATACACTCCAGGTTATTTGCGTGGATGAATGGAGCCGTCCTTATTCGAGACAGCAGGCAGCGTTTCCATTGGCTTATGTAAAAGAAAATAAATTCTGGCCCAGTGTGAGCAGGGTGAATAATACGCATGGCGACAGGAATTTAATTTGTACTTGTGAGCCGGTGGAGAGTTATATGGAAGCAGCGGCGAATTAATTACCGGTCGGCACCGCAGGTCAGACCGGGCTTTGTGGTCGGCACCGAAGGTCAGACCGGGCTTTGTGGTCGGCACCGAAGGTCAGACCAGCACTAAAATGGATAATGTTCGGATGTAATCCAATCGTTATCTATTTTTTATTTTCATCGATTCAATCTTAGTAAATGAAAGCTTTCAGCCTGAACAGACTGCTCTTAATTAATTCATGGTTTTTTATCCAGCTTTTACAATACAGTTGCAGCGGTAATTCTGAAAAGTATGAAAATGTAACTGGTAAAACTGATACCATTGTTGTAGTACATGAAGAATGTACTGAGTGTGCAGATGCCAGGATAATTAAAGGCAACGTAACTTTTCCAAAACAGGTAAATCCCAATAGTCTTTATAGCGGTGGAACAGAAATGATCTTAGCAGGGAAATCTCCATATGCCGGAGCTGAAATTGGAGACGACATATACAACTACAATGTTGAAGCAACAGGTTATTTTACAAAAGTTGATTCTGCTAATGCCAGGGGGAAACTGGCAGTTTTTTATATAACAGACTGGAAAAAGCTCAATAAAAGAAATTCTGTTTCTCCGGACTGATCTGTGATTCCAAAGAGGGGCAACTGTGTGACCACAAACCGGTCTGACCTGCGGTACCGACCGGTGTTACTTCTGGTTATCCCTCCACGCATATACCCAACTGCTCTGGATCATTTCTAAATGTCCTTCATTGCTTTCGTCTGGTTTACCAGCAAAGTGCGGAATTTCCAGAACCCATTTGTGCAGGTCGGTAAAGCGGATCCGGTATATTTTTCCTTCGGTAAAATCATCACCAAAACGTTCGTATAGTTTCTGTGCAATGTCTTCGTAATCGTTCCAGTGGATGGGGGGTTCAAAAGTCATATTGATTTGATGATTAGGTAATTTGAAAATTTGATAATGTAAAAAGCTTGCTGCATATATTCAGACATTGAAAATTTGATTCCATCATCATATCACCAAATTTTCAAATCATCAAATTGATTATTCTCCTAAAAACTGCGTCTGGTCTGGCAAGGTCACCACAATATGGCCACCACCCTCTAACAATACACACTGGCAACCCAACCTGCTGTTAAGCCTGGGATTAACTGCCCGGTCGATAAAATCCTCTTCCCGGTCGGTCAGTTCCTCCACCAGGTCCTCGCCCTGCTCCAGGTATAGGTGACAGGTGCTGCATGCGCAAACACCACCACAGTTGTGATGCAGTTCAATATCGTTGGTTAAAGCTACTTCCAATAATGATTGTCCGTCTGTTATACCCTCCAGGGTTACCGGTGCCAGTCCTTTCTGTTCAAACTTATAGGTGATCGTGTACATAGTGCAAAATTCGGGGTGCAAACGTACAGCACAATTACCATATCAGGAAATCAATCATTAATAAGCTCAACAGCGGCATGATTTTGTGTAATAAATGCTACGGACAGATATTTATTTATTTGCATTTAAAATTGAATTGACTATTTTCATTTCACTAAAAAAGAAAACTGGCTGTATGAAAAAGACCATTTTATCGGTATGGGTACTATCTGTGTTGCTCGTAGCCTGCAACAATGCTGATGAAGAGAAAAAGGATGCCACGGGAAAAAAGGATTCCGTGGTAAAACAAGAAAAAAAGGCAGAACCCGTTGCAGCAAGCCGCCGCCCACCGATCATTAATATAACGGACACGCTCTCTGTGCGGCAAACGGTGCTGTACATGAAAGACAGCGCTGCGACAGTTGAGAGGCTGCAGTTCAAACTGGGAGAGATCCTGGGGGTAAAACTAGGCGCCATTTTAATGAAAAATAAAGCAAAATCAGTGGGTGCGCCTATTGCCTGGTACAAAAGCACCAGGGCGCCTTATTTCTTTGAGGCTGGTATCCCCATTGATAAAAAGCCAGCCAAACTTCCCTCCAACGTTTTTGTAAGAGAGATGCTGGTTGACAGTGTAACGGTGGCTCATTTTTACGGTTCCTATGATATGTTGCCGCAGGCTTATGAAGCCCTTGGTGACTGGATAAAAGACAATAAGAAAAAATTAAATGGAAAGCCTTACGAAGTGTATGTTGATGACCCGATGGAAAAGGATGGTAAAATGAAAGACCCCTATAAAGTGAGAACAGATGTGATCTTTCCGTGGAAATAGAATTAATTAGGAAATTTGATGATTTGGAGATGAACACTTTCAAACGACCAACGATCAATGGGCGACAGGCAATAGACACTGCCTGGGAATACAAGTGTGCCAGGTTGCAATGAGACAGGTCAACAAACCCGTAACCCTTAACCCAAAACTTCTATAAGTACCTTTCAACTAAATACAATCACATTACGGATTCATAATACTATCCGTCATCCTTAAATACAGCGTACGTAGTTTGGGATGGTTTGTGAGCAAACGAAGGTGTTTGTCTAATGTCAGTACATCTCTCCTGGCAGCTGGGCCGGTCTGCATATCGCAGGGAGATTGGCTTTTTAACCGGGCGGCAGTTTCTTCGATCAATGGCTGCAACAATTTAAAATCCACTTTTTCCTTTTCACAAAATTCAAGCGCCAGGCAATACAAATGGTTAGCAAAATTGCTCGTGAGCACCGCTCCTACATGCAGTTTTAACCGTTGCTCGTCCTGGGTATAACTTACGATTGGACTAATACTGATGGCAAAATCATTGATTATCCGGATGCTGTGATCATTGATGGCATCTATTAGTATAGGTATCACGATGGATTCATCCGGGTTTTCTTTGCGCAGGCTTTGCAAGGGATACAAGGTTCCGTAGTTGATAGAAACCTCTTTCAATACATCTTTACAAACAGAGCCAGCCGTATGTACCACAATTTTATCTCCTACATTCATTTTGCCTTTCAGTTCGTTGAGTGCGGCATCAGATAATGCCACTAAAAAAAGGTCGCCCGTTTTATCAATGTCTGCAAAATTATTGCTGGCATGGCAACCCAGTTCAGCTGCCAGGGCAGCTGCGCTTTCCCAGCTCCGGCTTACCACCTGAATAATGTCATGCCCGGCTTTCTTAATTCTTCTGCCTAAAACACTTGCCACATTGCCAGCCCCGATTATAACAACTCTCATATCACTATTTTTGTATTAATGAAACTAACGAAATTACTGGCTCTTAATTACATCAGGCTTAAATTTAGGGTACTTTCCCTCATCTCGGTACGTAAAACTGCGGTGGCCGCTTTCAGGCTTTTCTGTACCCCGTTAGAAAAGTCGAAAAAGCAAACCCCGCCTGTATTTAAGTTTGCCGAGCCTATTTATGAATTGTTTAATGGCCATAAGCTAAAAGGCTACCGCTGGAATAAAGGACAGCCTGTAAAGATCCTGATCCTGCATGGTTTTGCATCTGCAGCACATAAATTTCACCGGTATGTATTGCCTTTAATTGAAAAAGGTTTTGAAGTGATCGCTTTTGATGCACCGGCACACGGCAGCAGCGGCGGCGATACCGTGAATGCACTGGAGTATAAAATGATGATCAAAAAAGTACTGGAGAACCATGGGCCCATACATGGTTTTATTTCTCACTCTTTTGGTGGTTTGGCGGTTTCACTTGCGCTGGAAGAAACGCCGCATGATGCCAGAACTAAAGTGGTGCTGATTGCTCCCGCCACTGAAACCACCACGGCCATTGACAATGCTTTTAAATTGCTGGGCATCACCAATAAAAAAGTACGAACTGAATTCAATCAACTGATTGAAGAGATCAGTGGCCAAAAACCCGAATGGTTCTCGGTTAACCGGGCCATGAATAACATCAACGCCAAAGTTTTGTGGATACATGATGAATATGATGATACTACGCCTTTAATTGATGCCTTGAAAACAAAAGACCAGCGGCTGCCCAATGTAGAATTTGTGGTAACCAGGGGACTGGGGCATAGCAGGATCTATAGTGACGAAGAGATGATGAACCGGATAATTGAGTTTTTATAGGTACCATATATAGATGTCTGCCTGGTAAGTATTCTAAAAATCTGGTACACTTGCCCGTTGTAAAAGCAGTTAAATTGCTGGCCTGCCTGCAAGGCTCCCATCATCTCTTTTTCCACGAAATATTTTGATTTTTCAATTTTAGACTAATATTGCGCCACAGAAAGTTGGTAACCGGAAGCAAATGTTGCGTGTAGATTTGCTGCACAAGTGAGTGACACAACGATGTTGAAACATGTTACAACTGCCTGTACCAAAGAAAATATACAACCCATTATGGCTAAAAATCTGTTGATAGTAGAAAGTCCTGCAAAGGCAAAAACAATAGAAGGGATACTAGGAAAAGACTTTGAAGTAAAGAGTTGCTTTGGTCATATCCGTGACCTGGAAAAGAACGATATGGGCATTGATGTGGACAATAATTTTGAGCCCCGTTATATCATATCCCCCGAAAAAACCAAAGTAGTGAGCGACCTGCGGGCCCTCGCCAAAAAAAGTGATGAAGTATGGCTGGCATCGGATGAGGACCGGGAGGGAGAAAGCATCAGCTGGCATTTGGCCGAAGTATTAAAGCTGGATCCAAAGACCACCAAGCGGATCGTGTTTCATGAAATTACCAAACCCGCCATTCAGAAAGCGGTGCAAAATCCACGTACCATAAATATGGACCTGGTAAATGCACAACAGGCCCGCCGGGTGGTTGACAGGCTGGTGGGTTTTGAACTGAGCCCGGTATTGTGGAGAAAGATCGGTATGAAAGGTGGCCTCAGTGCCGGTCGTGTGCAAAGTGTGGCCGTAAAATTAATTGTAGAAAGAGAAAGAGAGATCAACCAGTTTAACGCTACCAGCAGTTATAAAGTGGAAGCTGCACTGGCTGCCACCGACCTGAATAATAAAACCGTGACCTTTAAAGCAGAAGGTGCCAGGTACAATACCGGGGAAGATGCGGATAAGTTTTTACAAAGCTGTATTGGGGCAAACTACACCGTTAGTGATATACAGGTAAAACCAGGCAAACGCACACCTGCGGCACCTTTTACTACTTCCACCCTGCAGCAGGAAGCCAGCCGTAAACTGGGCTATGGCGTTGCCAAAACGATGCTGCTGGCACAACGACTGTATGAAAGCGGTAAGATCACCTATATGCGTACTGACAGTGTGAGCCTGAGTGATACAGCGATGGATGATATCAAAAACGCCATCAACAAAAATTACGGTGCCGAGTATGTGCAGGTTCGCAAATACAAAAACAAAAATGAAAGTGCACAGGAGGCCCACGAAGCCATCCGCCCCACGTACATGGAAAACAATCTGGTAAATGATCCTGAAACAGGCCGGTTGTATGACCTGATCTGGAAACGCACCATTGCCAGCCAGATGAGTGATGCGGAACTGGAAAAGACCATTGCCAAAATAAATATCAGCACCAATAAAGAAGAACTGAGTGCCAGTGGAGAAGTGATCAAATTTGATGGCTTTTTGAAAGTATATATGGAAGGCACGGATGAAGATGAAGCAGAAGAAAATGATGAAAGCCGCCTGCCAAACTTAACGGTTGGGCAAAAACTGGAGTTCAAACAAATGTCGGCCACCGAAAGATTTACAAGGCCCTCAGCAAGATATACAGAGGCATCCCTGGTAAAAAAACTGGAAGAACTGGGTATCGGCAGACCAAGTACCTACGCTCCTACCATCTCTACCATTATCAAAAGAACCTATGTAGAGAAGAAAGATAAAGAGGGTGTGAAAAGAGATTTTCGCATACTGCAGTTAAAGGATGATAAAGTACAGCATATCATTGCCCAGGAAAATACGGGTGCAGAAAAATCAAAACTGTTTCCTACCGACCTGGGCCTGGTGGTAACGGATTTTTTAAACCAGCACTTTGACAAAGTGATGGATTACTCATTTACTGCGGAGATAGAAAAAGAGTTTGATGAAATTGCCGATGGCAAAATTGTGTGGAATACCATGGTAAAGGATTTTTACAAACCTTTTCATGAAGGCGTGGAACATACCATGGAGAATGCAGAACGGGCTGTTGGCGAAAGGTCATTGGGCGCCGATGAACATGGCACACCGGTGATTGCCAGGATGGGCCGCTATGGTCCGATGGTGCAGCTGGGTTCTTCAGATGACGAGGAGAAACCAAAATTTGCGAAATTAAAAGCGGGGCAAAGTATTGAAACCATCAGCCTGGAAGAAGCGATGGAATTATTCAAGTTACCATTGACATTGGGTGAATATGAAGGGCTGGAAGTGCTGGTGAATGTTGGCCGCTTTGGGCCGTATGTAAAATTTGGCGAACAATTTATCTCCATTCCCAAGGGTGAAGATCTGTTTGAAGTGGATCTGCCAAGGGCCATCGAGATCATCACTGCCAAACAGGTGGAAGATGCGCCGATCGGATTTTATGACGAAAAACCCATCACAAAAGGCAAGGGAAGATTTGGTCCTTTCATCAAGTGGAATGATATGTTCATTAACATTCCGAGGGCATACAATTTTGATGCGCTCACACAGAAAGACTGTAATGAGTTAATAGAAAAAAAGATAGAAAAGGAGGCCAACCGTTTTATACAACAATGGCCTGCTGAAAAGATTTCTATTGAAAATGGCCGCTGGGGTGCTTTTATCCGCTTTGGTAAAAAAATGCTGAAGTTGTATGGAAAAGATGATAAGACAAAATACACCCCGGAAGAACTGGCCACCATTGACCTGGAAGTGATCAAGAAAATGATCGTGGCGCAGGACCCCACAGCATTTACTAAAAAAGCGCCAGCAAAAAAAGGCGCTGCTAAAAAAGCAGCACCTAAAAAAGCCGCGAAAAAGAAATAGCTTTCATTACATTTTTACCGCAGGTGTGAAACTGGATAAAAGCCAGTTTTGTACCTGCGGTTTGTTTTGTATCATTGTGTATGGTCGCAGCTAAATTTGCTATAACGCCGGATGATTATATGGAGTACTATCTCTACATGACCTGGGATGCACCTGACCGGAAGAAAGCAAGATTGAAATATTATGGCAGGCAGGTGCTGGTAAATGGCGGGATCATAGTATTTTTATTTTATACCCAGCTGTTCAGGCTTGACTCGCTGATGCTGTATATCTATGTGGGCATACTTGCTTTTATTACGGTACTCCAGGTATTCAATGGGCGTATCCTTGCCCGTAAGCAGGGTGAAAAAATTACAAAGGATAAAGACAACAGTTCCTTTTTTTTAGACACTGCATATGAAATTTCTGACGCAGGTATCACAAGAAGGGATGCGAATGTGGAAACCCGTTATCAATGGAATGCTTTTGTAAGAAAGGAAGAAACCACCCACTATTATTTTCTCTTTGTGAGTGGTATACAAGCCATCATTTTCCCCAAGCGTGTTTTTAAATCTGCAGAAGATAAAATGCAGTTTGAAAAGTTATTGTCGCAGCATTTGAGTTTTGATGCGGAAGTGGGGCATTTGATAAAAGAGTAAATCAGAAAACTTTTTCTTTAAAAGATATACCCAATTACGATAACATGAAGATAGACTTCAAATTGTCTGCTGCTGTTGCTGATTACTGGAGTTGATTCAACAGCACCGGTAACAGGGTTACGGAAATTATACAAGATGAGATCCTGATCAAACTTAACTGCCCTGAAATTATAACCAGCAAAAATTCCAGATCGTTCGTTTTTACCTGTGAAGTAAATATCACTGATCCACCAAAAAATATTTTTCCCTTGTTTTGATAATCAATCGACAGATCAGGGGAGTTCGAAATTGTTGTTTTACTTGTATAAATGAACTTTCCCGCTTGTAATGCAAGGGAAGGCTTTATAACTTTACCGGGTACAAAAAAACGGATCTCTCCAAATAAAGGGAAAGATGGGTTGAGCTTTTTGCTTTCTAGCTGGTCCATACCGAGCAGCTCAACTCCGGCACCTGCACCGATAAATTTGTTTATTGTATAGCCGCCAAACAGGCCAGCAGACGGCTTATTTGTTGTGACATACCCTCCAAAAGCTCCTGCATAAATTGTGTTGTTTTTTTGTGACAGACAGATCTGAAAGGGAAACAGGAAAATAATAATAAGAGCTGATTTCATTTGTAATGTTATATTGTGAAAAAGGTATTAAAGCATCTGAATAGGCAATATAAAAGTTACCAAATATATCGTTAAATGACTTTCTTAATATGAAACTATCCAAACTTTACGCAGATTTTTTTAATAGTGAAAAAGCAGGCGGCGTTGTGCTGATTGCTTGTACCGCTGTGTCTCTTATACTGGCCAATACAGCTTTTGGGGAACAGTACATTCATTTTTGGCATAGCAACCTCGCAGGTAACAGTATTGAATACTGGATCAACGATGGCCTGATGGCCATTTTCTTTTTGCTGATCGGCCTGGAACTGGAGAGGGAAATTTATAAGGGCGAACTTTCTAACATCAAAGATGCCATGCTGCCGGTGGCAGGCGCATTGGGTGGTATGCTGGTTCCAGCCGCTATCTTTTTATTGTTCAACTTTAATACGCCTGAAAAATCCGGTGCCGGTATTCCAATGGCAACGGATATTGCCTTTGCACTGGGCATACTGTCATTGTTAGGAAATAAGGTTCCTACCTCACTAAAAGTTTTTTTAACAGCCCTCGCTGTAATTGACGACCTGGGAGCTATACTGGTGATAGCGATATTTTACTCTGGTGGCCTTGCCTGGGGTTATTTGATAGGTGCAATGGCGATCTGGGGCGGACTATTTATTTTAAACAGGATGAAAATTCATGGTTGGTTGCCCTACCTTGTGGGTGGCGTTGCCATGTGGTATTGTATGCTGCATTCAGGTGTTCATGCCACCATTGCAGGCGTATTGCTGGCATTCGTGATTCCTTTTGGTGATGGCAGTAGAAAGACGCTCTCCTACCGGCTGCAGCACTGGCTGCACAAACCGGTTGCCTTTATCATCATGCCGGTTTTTGCTTTGGCTAATACGGCCATTCATATCCAGGGAAGTTTTGCTGACATCTTTGAACACCATTACAGTGCAGGTATTGCAGCAGGACTTATTGCAGGAAAACCATTGGGAATTTTCCTGTTAAGTTTTATTGCTGTTAAGGCTGGCTTATGCAAGTTACCAGCAGATATTGGCTGGAAGGAGATCATTGCTGTTGGCTTTCTAGGTGGTATCGGTTTTACAATGTCGATCTTTATAACATTGCTCGCTTTTGACAATATTATAGTCATCAATAATGCCAAGATCATTATCCTGGTATCCTCCCTTATTGCAGGATTGATAGGGTATATTGCACTTAAATTGATCCTGAAAAAGCAATATGAAGAAGAGATTAGCGAATAGCCATTGACCACTTATAATTTTTTATCTTTTCATTGAACCACCTACTATCTAACAAGGTTATACCAATAAAAGATGACCTGTTTATGAAACAACCGAGCTGTTTTCTTCTTTCCTGTTTTGTCCTGTTAGTATCTGCCAGTGTACTTTTCCCGGTAGCTTCTTTTTCACAAAAAAGTACATTGTCCGGTTTTGTCTATGATGCCAAAACAAGATCGCCCCTTGCATTTTCCAGCGTTGTCTGCGACAAGGCTGGTACCACAACAGATATTGATGGTCGTTTTTCCCTTGCTGTTGCTACAGACAGTGCGGAGATACTTGTAACCCATGTTGGTTACCATTCAAAAAGGCAACGGATAACAAACCGTTCAAAAGAATTGACAATTTTTCTTGAAGCAGCTGAAGCAGGACTTGAAAATGTAACGATCACACCCGGAGAAAATCCATCCCTCCGCATTATCCGCCTGCTGCAACAAAATAAAAAAAAGCATGATCCAAAATATATTGCCTCCTATGAATACAATGCCTACACGGTAGCAGCCCTCGGCAGCGGAAGCTATTTCTGGAATAGGAGTAATGCCAGGATGGAAAATGGTAGTCAACAAAAAAATAAACCAACTGACCCGGGCGATACCGAAAAAAGCAACAGGGATTCCATTCTATTACAACGCTTCAAACAGCACTATCTTTTTCTTACAGAATCCTATACCAAAAGAATTTTCCTTTATCCAGCACAAACAAAGGAAACGGTGATGGCAACAAAGGTCACCGGTATTAGATCTCCTTCTTTTGCTATGACGGCAACCAATTTTCAGCCCTTTGGATTTTATGATGATTATCTACAGCTCGGTGATAAAGCCTATGTAAATCCCATCATCAATGGCAGCATCGGTATGTACCGTTTCAAATTGCTGGATACAAGATTGGTGGATAAAGACACCGTTTTTATCATACAATTTCAGCCAAAAAAAGGAGCCAACTTTACCGGGCTGAAAGGAACATTGTATATTCATTCTGATGGCTATGCTATCGAAAATGTAGCGGCAGCGCCTGCAGATGAAAAAGGTTTGCTTTTGCGTTATCAACTGCAGCAGAAATATGAGCATAACAATGGACAATGGTTTCCATCACAGCTAAACAGTACCATCACCCAAATTGATTCAAAAACTGATTCCGCCATTTTGTATTGGGACAGCCGCAGCTATATCAGCAATACCGTTTTTAATAAACCATTTAAAAACAGTGATTTTTCAGATGTAGAAACTGAATACGACGGCACAGCCGGAAAACGTACGGAACAGGAATGGAACAGTTACCGGACAGACAGCCTGAGAGAAAAAGAAAAGAAAACCTACGAAACATATACCCTGCTGCCTCCAAAAATTCTTAACGCATTCGATAAAAGTAACAGGCTGATTGAAGTACTGGCTTTGCAGGCGCTAACCATGGGCAAAGTTGACATACCCTTAAAATATTTTTTATCTGGTTTTAACAAATATGAAAGTATGAGGTTCGGTGGTGGATTTCAAACAAATGAACTTTTACATAAAACAATATCCTTTGGCGGCTTTGCAGGTTATGGTATAAAGGACAAGGCCTGGAAGTATGGCGGTAATATCCTGCTAACTCTTGATAAGCGGACAGCCACCACTGCGCAGTTTAGTTACAGCAGGGATATTCTTGAACCAGGCAATACAGATTATTTTAGACGCAACGGTTCTCTCTTTTCACTGCAAACACTGCGTAATTTTTATACCAGCAGGATGGATAGTGTGGAGCAGTTCAGGTTTGATTTTTCCACCAAAATACGACCGGCCTTGCAGCTGTCACTTTGGATGTTGAATGAAACAAGGAACCCGGCTAAGTACGATTGGTCTTTTGAAAACAATAATACCGGCAACACTTATCGCAGTTTCAATAATACAGAAGCGGGAATAGGTCTCCGATGGGTACCTGGTGAAAAATTCACGATGCTGGGTCGGGCAAAAATACTGTCAAAACCTCCCCGTACTGAAATGATGCTGCAGTTATCAAAAGGCCTGGATGATCTGTTGAATGGAGAATTGGAATATACAAAGCTGGCAGTACAATTCAACCACAGCTTTCGGTTAAAAAAGCTGGGGCTTACCAGTTTCCAGGTGGAAGCCGGGCAGATCTGGGGTGATGTTCCCTGCGCTTATCTATTTAATACCAAAGCCAATAATAGAGGTGCTGCTGTCAGTTTCTTTATACCTAACTCCTTTCAAACAGTGGGTTTATATGAATTTGCAGGAGACCGCTCTGTCAGCTTTTTTGTGCAGCATAATTTTGGCAACCTGTTATTAAAACCAAAAAATCCTCATATCCGTCCGGAGTTTATCATTGTACAGGCCATCAACTTCAGCAGTTTAAAAGATCCGCAATTTCAAAAAGGAATTGAATTTAAAACCGCCAGCAAAGGTTTGTATGAAAGCGGCTTATTGGTGGATAATATTTACAGGATGAACTCGCAGTTTTTTTATTATGGGTTTGGAGCAGGTATTTTCTACAGGTATGGTGCCTACACGCTTCCCCGAACGATTGACAATTTCGATTTTAAGGTAAGCATGAAACTTTCCTTTTAATCTTCCAGTTCTTCCAACGCACCCTGCAGTTCACTATAGGCATGACGGTCATTCGCTTTTTTTGCTTCTTCCATCCCACGCTGGTATACCCGGATGGCCCTGTCAAAATCGGCTACCCTTTCCAGTAATTTACCAAGGTGATAGTAAGAGCCAATATAGGTTGGTTCTCTCAATAAAATCTCATTGAACAGTTTCCTGGCATCCTCATCATTCCCTATTTTGATGTATTCCAATGCCAGTGCATGTTGCAGAAAACTATCTTTATCAGATGTTTTCATGTATTCCAATAATTTTTCTATCCTGCTCATAGTTTTTATGCTGGTAAGGTACGTTCAATCATTTGAAAAAACGCTCTATGGCTGTTGTTTTGCTTCAATAAACTTCAGCAAATTCTTTCTTGCCTTATTCTTTATTTTTCTCTGAAAAAAAGAATTCCAGCCAAAGAGCTGCCCCATCAACCCCAGTGCCTGGCTGCTCCATTTGTGCAGGCTAAATCCATCGCTGTGTTCAACGATCTTACCGTCAGCAATACGCATATGTGCTTTGATCACGTTCACCACTTTGCGGCCCGTTTGTGAAAAAGTATAAGTAGCAACCCAGTTAACGGTGTAATATTCATGATCACGGGCAGAAATATTGTTAAACGTGAGTGAAAAATCCCGGGCGTTCTTACAAAGCATTTCCCACATATACTTCACCTCTTCGCCTCGAAGCAGTTCAAATGCCGGGTCGTAGAATACAATATCGTCACTATAACAACTATTCATGGTTGCATAATCTTTTTGCTGAAAAGCGGTATAGAATTTTGTAATGAGCGCTTCGGCTGTTTGCATAATACTAGTTTGAATTGCCCTAAATTTATACCAAAAACAAGGATGAAAAAAATTAACTGTCTGGCCCTTTTGCTTTTACTCACTGCCTGCCTTACTGCACAAGAGCGGTCTTCCTTTCGCATAAAGGACTTTTATAACAAAATGGATACCCTGATCCCGATGAGGGATGGCGTGAAATTATATACGGTGATCTATACCCCAAAAAATGACTCGGCTTTATACCCGATGCTGATGGAACGTACCCCCTACTCTGTTGCACCTTATGGATCAAACAACTACGGTTACCAGCCTGCTCCTAATACCGACCTGATGAAAGAGGGTTTTATATTGGTGCTGCAGGATGTGCGTGGCCGCTATATGAGTGAGGGAAAAAACCTGGAAGTGACACCCCATATTGCCAATAAAAAAAGCAGCCAGGAGGTGGATGAAAGCAGTGATACCTATGATACAGTTGATTGGCTGCTGAAAAACATCAAAAACAACAATGGCCGTGTGGGACTGTATGGTATTTCTTATCCCGGATTTTATGCAACCGCCTGTTTACCAGGTGCCCACCCTGCTATTAAAGCGGTGAGCCCGCAGGCACCCATAACGGATGAATTTATGGGAGATGACGCCAACCACAATGGCGCTTTCTTTTTGCTGGACAACTTTAATTTCATGAACAATTTTGGAAAAGAAAGAACTGAACCGGTAAAAGATTATGGCAGCAATATTTTCAACGCCAAAATAAAAGATGCCTACCAGTTTTTCCTGAAACTGGGCCCGGTAAAAAATACCAACAACAGCAGCTATTTTGATAACCGCAGCGAAATATGGACTGAATACATCACCCACGACACCTATGACGCTTACTGGAAAGCCAGGAATATCAGGCCGCATTTAAAAGACATACGCATACCCGTGATGGTGGTAGGTGGATGGTATGATGCAGAAGATCTTTTTGGCGCCCTGCAAACTTACATGGCAATAGAAAAGCAAAGTACTGTGAATAAAAACCGCATTGTGATGGGGCCATGGACACATGGTGGATGGGCCACAGGCAACTGGACTAAATTTGCTACTCAAAGTTTTGGCAGCAATACCTCTAAATATTTCCAGGATTCGCTGGAAACGGCTTTCTTTAATTTTTACCTGAAAGACAAAGGCAATTTTACTGCGGCTGAAGCCACCATGTTTGAAACCGGCAGTAACCAATGGAAACACTATGCAGCCTGGCCTCCTGCCGAAACAAAGCCAGCCACTTATTATTTTGCTGCCGGCGGAAAACTGGGAATGCAAAAACCAACAGATGTGAAAAGTTCATCTGAATATATCAGCGACCCGGCCAAACCTGTACCTTATACGAATGGCATTTACGGCAGGCGCAACAATGAATATATGGCCGAAGACCAGCGTTTTGCATCCACAAGGCCTGATGTGCTGGTATTTGAAACAGGTGAGCTGGAAGAAGACATCACGCTTGCCGGGCCGATCACCGCTGACCTGTTGGTGAGCATTACCGGTACCGACGCAGATTTTATAGTAAAGCTGGTGGATGTGTATCCCGACAGTGCTATAACGCCAAGGGATGCCCCAAGAGGTACCGTGATGGCTGGTATGCAGGTATTGGTGAGGGCTGAAGTGATGAGGGGTAAATTCAGGAACAGTTTTGAAAAGCCGGCACCGTTTACACCAGGTAAAGTGGAAAGGGTAAAATTTGATCTGAATGATGTGGCGCATGTATTTAAAAAAGGACATAAAATAATGGTTCAGGTGCAGAGTACCTGGTTTCCGCTGGTTGACAGGAATCCACAGCAGTTTTTAAGTATACCCAAAGCGGAAGTAAAAGACTTTAAGAAAGCTACGATCAAAATATTTCATGAAGCCGCTAATGCAAGCAGTATTGTATTGCCGGTGTTAAAATAAAAAGGGATGAAAGCTGTTGGATGTATTATTGTTTTATTGTTGTATGGTTGGGGAGCTTTTGGGCAGCAGGAGCTGAATTTGGTGCCGAAGCCTGCGGAGGTTAAGATGGGCAGGGGTAATACAGTTATGCGACAGCCAGTGGGTTTTATTGTTTATGATTTTGAAAAATCAGGTGAAAATGATGGCGTGAAATCATTCGAACGTTTTTTACGCTTAAAATACAATCTCACAAAGTTTACGCATGGTGATACACATAGTTATGGCTTGCCTTTTGAGATCCATTATTCTGTTCTTACGGTCAATAAGCCAGCAGGTTACTACGAACTGCGTGTTGAGCCAGGTAGAGTGTATATAAAAGGATCAGCTCTTGGCAAATACTATGCCTTTGAAACACTCAAGCAATTAATGTATTTGAATAAAAAAAAGGAGATAACGATTCCACTTTGTACCATTAAAGACCATCCCCGCTTTCAATACCGTGGTATGCACCTCGATGTAAGCCGTCACTTTATGCCTGTTGATTTAGTCAAACGATACATTGATTACCTGGCCATGTACAAGTTCAATACTTTTCACTGGCACTTAACAGATGACCAGGGCTGGCGGATCGAGATAAAGAAATATCCCAGGCTTACCGAAGTGGGTGGCTGGAGAAATGGCACTATTGTGGGCGCCTACCCCGGTACAGGAAATGATTCCACCAGGCATGGTGGTTTCTACACACAGGAGCAAATTAAAGAAGTGGTGAGGTATGCAGCAGAAAGATATATCAACATCATTCCTGAAATAGAATTACCGGGACATTCTTCCGCCGCCATTGCGGCTTACCCGGAGCTAAGTTGCTTTCCCAATGAAGATACTAAGTACCCGGCAGAATGTGATTGGGTGGGGCCGACAAATGGCAAGCAGGTGCAGCAAAGCTGGGGTGTGTTTGAAGATGTTTTTTGTCCGACTGACTACACGTTTAACTTTTTGCAGGATGTGCTGGATGAAGTGATGAATCTATTCCCTTCAAAATATATACATATCGGTGGTGATGAATGTCCAAAAGAAAACTGGAAGCGCTCCCCCTTTTGCCAGCAACTGATGAAAGAAAAAGGATTGAAAGATGCCCGCCTGAACGATTCATTCGGGCAGGAGCATGAACTACAGAGTTATTTTATACAACGGATCGAGCAATACATCAACAGCAAGGGTAAAAAGATTATCGGCTGGGATGAAATATTAGAAGGTGGACTGGCACCCAACGCCACGGTGATGAGCTGGCGTGGAGAAGCTGGTGGCATTGCAGCCGCCAAACAACAGCATGATGTGATCATGACCCCGGGAGAGCCGCTATACCTGAACCATTCCCAGTCGAAAAATGAAGACTCTGTAACACAAGGTGGCTACAATCCCATTGAAGACGTTTATAATTATGAGCCGATACCAAAGGAATTAACTGCGGAAGAAGGAAGATACATTTTAGGTGCCCAGGGAAATGTATGGAGTGAATACATTGACAGCAAATCAAAACTGGAGTATTCTATTTTTCCTAGAATGGCTGCATTGGCGGAAGTATTGTGGACACCTAAAGAGAAGAGAAACTGGAAGGATTTTGAGAAAAGATTACCTGGTATAATGGAGAGATTAGATGATGAGAAAATTAATTATAGTAAGGCGTATTATGATTTAGAAACGCATGTTCTACCTACCAAAAATTTTGATGGCGTTCAATTGAAAATACAATCAAAAACCAACCACGACTCCATTCGTGTAAATTTTTGGTGTTATGAAAATGGGCTACAAATTAGTGTTCCAATAAATGAAAATGGACGCCGATCCTGGAGGTTGAGTCAAGCTTATTTTATGGATTCATTGATTTATACCGCTCCGATTACAATTAAACAGTCTGGCTCCTATGAAGCATATATATATGAAAAAACAAAAGCGGAATCTATCCCAAAAGGTAATATTCTAAGGCAGCATTTTAACTTCAACAAAGCCACCGGCAAAAAGATCACCCTCTCCACTCCTGCCGCTGACCAATACCCCGGCGATGGTGCGTTTACTTTAGTGAACGGTGTTCAAAATACCAAGGGCATTTCCAAAGCAACCGAGTTTGTCGGCTTTAACGGAACTAATTGTGAAGCCATCATTGACCTGGGCAGGGCAGACAGCATCAGCAAAGTAACAGTTCATGCACTCAATGACAATGGCGCCTGGGTTTGGAAACCATCCGCAGTGGAAATTTTTATTGGTGAAAATGAAAATAGTTTTAAACCGATGGGCTCATCAACTGATTTTATAAAGATTACCGGGGCCAATGGAACCATCACCGTGAACTTTGAAAAATCCCGTGCCAGGTTTGTAAAAGTGCTGGTAAAAAACTGGGGAAAGATCCCGGCAGGTTTTTCGGGCAGCGATGGTACTGCCTGGTTGTTTGTGGATGAAATTGAAGTGGAGTAAAAACAAGGCCGGTAAAATTTCAGCAAAAATGTTTTGAACGCTGAAAATAATTTCTATCTTACCAATACTTTATTAGTACTTCTCCCCGGATCTTATCACCTGTTCATTGACAGTATAGCTGTCAATGCAGGTACTTCCTTTATCTTATTTTTCATGTCAATGTAAATGATTGTGCAGGCAGGTTGCATGCTTGTGTCATTATTGTTCACCATAAAACAAAATAAATGAACCCCAAAAAGATCATCGTAACAGGCAAAAAAGCCTTGCAGTTAAAATATGCAGGCAAGTTTAATACTATTGATAAACTGCTGAAAAAACTGAAAGCCGCTGATAAAAAGAAAAAAATAGACAGCATCATCGTTTATATTGATGATGCCGCTTCGGCTAAAGCGGCCGGGATAAAACCAGCAGGTTCCTTAACAGCAAAGGAATGCAAAAAAGCCATCGACAGCCTGTACAAAAAGCACTTACCTGCATACATTACTATCGTTGGTGCAGGAGATGTCATTCCTTTTGTAAACCTGGTGAATACCATTGGCGAAGATGATGATGACACCCACATACCATCTGACCTGCCCTATGCCTGTGAAGCAGCTTACAGCACCCGTGTAAGCAATTTTACAGGACCCACCAGGGTTGTAGGCCGCATCCCGGATATACCGCAATCCAGCGATGTACAATACCTTACTACTTTAATTAATAACTGTATTGCCTGTAAACCACAAAAAAGAGAAGGGTACGAAAAGTATTTTGCTGTATCTGCTGCGGTATGGAAAAAGTCGACCCAGATGAGCCTGCACAATATGTTTACTGACGCAACGAAGCTGAAATTATCCCCCGCTTTTGCCAACCCTACGGCAACGGATCTCAAAGGGCCCGTTCATTTTTACAATTGTCATGGTGCCCACAACGACATCAATTTTTATGGTGAAAAAGCAGGTAAATTTCCTGTAGCGGTCACTTCCTCACGGCTGCAAGGCCGCATTGGTAAAGGATGTGTGGTGGCTGCGGAATGTTGCTATGGTGCAGAACTGGTGGCACCGTTCTTGTTACCGGCCCCAACTGATATCAGCATGGCCAACCAATACCTGCAACAAAATGCGGTTGCTTTTCTCGGCAGCAGCACCATTGCCTATGGGCCGGCAGATGAACAGGGGCTTGCTGATCTTATCACCCAATATTTTATTATCAATGTATTAAATGGAGCTTCTGCAGGGAGGGCATTATTGCAGGCCCGGCAAAAGTTTTTAATTGAAAGCGGGCCACAACTGGATCCTTATGAGTTAAAAACGCTGGCGCAATTTCTTCTATTGGGCGACCCTTCTGTGCAGCCCGTAATTGACGACAACGATACCAAAGCAATTATCAGCGATACGGTGGAAAACAGGCGTATGAAGTTTGCACAAAAGGGTGCGGATCTTAAAAAGAACCTGGCGCCGTCTCAAAAACAGCGAAGTGATGCACAGTCAAAACACAGTACCAAAATAAACCAGTTATTAAAACAGGCGGGCATTTCACACAAAGACAAAAGCTCAGTGTATAGTGTAAAAGCAAGATCATCAGGGGTTGCAACGGGCGCCAAAATGCTGGGTGAAACGGATACTAAATTCCGTACTTTTACGAAGGTGACAGCAGAAAAGAATTTCAATAATTTTGAAGTGCTGGTAGTAAAAGAATCAAAAGAGCAGTTGCTTGGATGGAAAATTTATGTCAGGAAATAAAAAAAATATAAAAAGCGCTCAGGAGGTGGAACTCAACGGGACTGTCTTTTTAAAAAAAACCAGCCAAGGCTCCAAGAGCGAGCATACCGCCGTGTTTTTAAAAACAGATAAAGGAGATTTTGCGTTGCGTAAATTAGGTGGCAATCCTTTTTATGATGATTCCCTGCACCAGTTAGCAGGCAAGGATATTACTGCTAAAGGAGTACTTGATAAAAAGTTAATGATGGCAACAGAAATAAAAACAAAAAAGCAGTCAGGTGCAGGGTAATACTTTTCCCAAAATCCGCTCATTGGTACAATTGTACGAACTGCTTACCGAAGAAGAAAGGATCATCACGGATGTATTGCGGCAGATCATCCAGGAAGCAGTACCGCATTGCAAAGAAAAAATATCCTACAATGTTCCCTTCTTTTTTGGCAACAGGAGAATTTGCCTGGTATGGCCGGCTTCGGTACCCAAAGGAGGAATTAAAAAAGGCGTGATGCTGGCTTTTTGGTATGGTAACCGGTTGAACGATATAGATGGTTATCTCACTCACGGCACTAACAAGCAGGTATTTTATAAAATATTTCTTTCAGCAAACGACATCAAAATAAAACCACTGGTGACAATCCTGAAAGAAGCTGCCAAGTTAGATGCTGCATTCAGCCAAAAGCAGGCAACTGCTACAGCAAAGAAAAATCGTTGAATTTTTTTTCTCCTATCACGGTGTTGAATAGCTGCAAATGGCCGGGATGCTGCAGTGCATGCAGGTGCCTGTCGTGATGAAGATCGGTAGCTACAAAATCAACCAGGTCATTTTCAAAAAGATAACGGGCAGCCCTGGTGACGCCTTTGCCCCAATAGCCGGTAAGGGAAAGCAAGTTTACCTGCAGTAAAAAACCCATATCTCTCAGGTGGTGGAATTCATCAAACCTGCCCTGGTAAAAAACGTACCGCTCAGGGTGTGCCATAATGGGCCGGTAACCAGCCGTCATCAGCTCAAATGAAATTTCATTCAGGTTGCCGCTCGGTGTGGCATAAGACTGTTCGGTGAGTACAATATTATCGTGTACGGTGAGCAGTTTTTTTCCGGTACGCACCAGCTTCATGAAATAATCATCCAGCATGTATTCTGCTGCTGCGGTGATCTCCATATCAATACCTTCCTTTACCACGGCTTCCTGCAGCAGTTGCAAGGCAGCCTGGATGGTTTCCGGTGTGTTCCTGTACATATCAGCAATGATATGCGGTGTGGCGACAGCTTTGCGTATGCCGAGATCGTACAATCCTCTTACAAGCATCAGGGATGTCTCAATATCAGGTGAACCATCATCAATACCCGGCAAAATATGCGAATGTATATCCGTGTCAAACGGGAAACGGAGCCCGGATGCAGCAGGAATGGATTTCTTTCTGAAAAAGCTGAACATTGGCCGGTGAAATTAGTTTTATTTTTTTAATCCACCATTTTTTGAATAAGGGTGTAGTAGTACTGCCGTATTTTGATCAGGGGTTTTAAGATCGATGCAATATGCGGGAATGGAATATTGTTCACTTTCATTGCAAGGTAATCCCGCCTGTTGGCCCTCAGCCGGCTAAATAGATTACGGTTGCTTTGTCCCCCCACCCTCATCTTTACAATCAGCATAGGAATATATTTGGCACTGATGCGGTAGCGATAAAGATACCGGGCCATAAATTCATAATCAGCTGCAGTAAAATAGTGTGATTCATACCCGCCCAGCTGGTTCAACAGATCTTTACGGAAATAAAAAGTGGGATGGGCCGGCATCCAGCCATAATTGAACCGGAACCGGCTGTAGGGCATTCCCTTCCAGTAACGGATCACTTTACGGGTATTTTGCTGATCTACATATACCAGGTCGCCGTAAGTAGAGTCTACTTTATGTTCTTCAAAACACCTTACAATGGCTGTGATTACATCTTTTGAAGCCAGCATGTCATCACTGTTGAGGATGCCGATGACATCACCGGTAGCCATCGTCATGCCCTTATTGATAGCATCGTACATGCCTTTGTCTTCCTCACTCACCCACCTGGCGATCTTATCCTCGTATTCTTTAATAATAGATAAAGTGGAATCAGTTGACCGCCCGTCAATCAGGATATGTTCTATATCGGGATAGTCCTGGTTAATAACAGACTCAATGCAATCCCGTAGAAATCGTTCGGAATTATAGGTTACTGTTATTATTGTTACTCTCATTGTCGCCGGAAATTGGGATAAACTTTGACCGGCAAAATAGTGCTTTTTTTGTTTTGAAAAATGAAAGGGTGCTGTGGAAAAAAAAATGGAGCTGAATTTGGGTGATCAGCAGGATTTGATCACGAAAAGGAGCAGGGTAAATAAAGACAACAGGATGGCTGCCATGGCGGCAAAGCTGGCGGCATTTGAAAAACCAGTACCCATGGCAGGCTGTATAGAGGGAACTGCAGGCAAAGAAATACTTTTTACCGCCACGGCGATGGCGAGTTCGGTTGTATGAGAAATTGATAACTGGAAACCGGGGAAGGCAGGCTTACCGTCGGGAAGATGATCGATGATGATGGTATTGAATGCATTGTTCTTATAGCGGTTATCGGCTTTTACAATCGCTTCTTTGGCGGCAAACAAACCGGTAAAGGATGCGTATGGATTGGTTTGTAAAATACAATAAGCAATTTCAGCCGGGGCAAAATTCATGGTATAAAAAGCATCTTCCCTAAAATCGTTGACTATCGGTAACGACGAAATATTTTCTATATCAATGCCAATGGGCAGTTCATTCGAATGAACGGAAGATGCAGTTGACCTACCATCAAATGTTGCAGGCGTTGCTGCCGGAGATTCACTTCCGTTAACATTTGCAAGCAACTGCCCAAAGGTTTTTATCACCGTGTAATCTTTCACTGCAATTCCTTCATTGGCCAGTTGAGCATACATCCGGTGCAGTATGATGGAACTGGCAACAGCGGACCGGTCAATGACGGTTTGTGTGGTAATCTGTTCCACGGGAACCTTGATATATTTTGAAACGGTATGTATAATTTGATCGTTCATCTTAAAACCCTTTAAAACAACTCTGGCAGATATAGGCCTCTTCGCCTTTTGGTGTGATGCATTTTGTAAAACCAACGTCACTCAGATCATCCTGCAAACTTTTAAAACATTTAAAACAAGTGATGGACTGGTTGGCATGTACATAGTGAGCAGACCGGTATGATTCGATCCTGTTTTTTAACTCCTTTAAAAATTGCGCCACCAGTTTACCTTCCGTTACCCGGTGATCGAATGTAACGGTAAGAACAGAGCGCTGCAACTTTTCATCAATGGCCGACACACCCAGTATAGCGCTGTTCATCATATTGATCAATGGCCTGAAAAAGCTCACACCTTCGCCGGAAAGATCGGTGATGGTAAAAGTAATATCGCTGAGATCGTCAATGAGCAAAGCATCGTCAAGGTATTTATTTGACAGGTCCATGATAGCTGCTTCGGTTTCCTGCATTGATTTTGCCGATGCATTTTTGATCACCGGTACTTTCAAACCTTTATCAATATCAATGGCAAAACCAATATTGACCTGTTTATAAAAAGCCACACTGTCGCCTGTGAAATAGCCATTCAGCTCCTTGTATTTTTCCAGCAGCCGGGATGTTTCATATAATACCACCGGCAATAATGAATTTTTTAAAAATTGCAGTGACTGGTTGATGTGTACAAACAAGCCATCTGTTTCCACTATGGTATTGATGGTACTGGTGAGACCGGTTTGCTGTACACTGCTTAGATAGTCTATCTCCCGCCTTTTGTTGGAGGATAGTTTCTCTACGATCACTTTATCAGCATCGGTTGGAAGTATCGAAATAGATTTAACTGATTCCTTTTTAGTGATCACTTTTTTTGAGATCCCCAGCTTTTCTTCCACATCTGTTTTACTCACGAAGTCCCGCCCGCTAAATACAGTGGAATCCAATTGATGCTTTTTCATCAAGGCCATTGCAGCGGGGGAAAATAGGGTATCACCTTCCCAAATGGCGGCTGCTTCTTCCCTATGTTCTTTATCGGCGACTGTTACGGCCTGGTGCTTTTTTACTTCGGGTAATAATGGCAGTTCCTCTTTGCTGCTGTAAATATGGGCGATCACTTCATTTACATCATAGTCTTCGCCGGTTACACATATATAGCTGATAAAGCCTTCTGCCTCTGCCTGCATATCATAGGTGGTTTTGGATGATTCAAATACAACAATGATGTCCCCTTTTTTCACGGGGCTGCCGGGTGCAAATGGGAGGTCCACCACCGTTAGTGAAGTATCATTTACCGACAGCAGCGGTACTTTTATTTCTTGTACAATTGGCATCAGTTAAAATGCAGTTTTATTTCGTCCAGTATTCTTTCTTTATCCGGCAGCACCGTATGCTCCAGCGACTTTACAGAAGGTATCGGTACCGGGTGTGCAGCAATCCTCCTGGCTTTTATTTTTTGCTCCATTCTTTCTGCCACCTGGGCTATCAGCTCTGCCCCTATGCCGCCGTAGGCACTCCCCTCTTCTATTACCAACAATTGACCAGTTCTTGCAACAGACTGCACAATGATATCCACTGGTAAGGCTGAGATCAAACAGGGTATGATCAATTCCGCTTTCAGATCGGTCTCCAAAAATATATTCATAAGCAGCCCGTTTACGAGATCTGCCATACCGCCATATGCCACAATGGTAATGTCGGGCACCGATACTGCCGGTCTTGCCTGCACCACGGGATAGTCATCTTCATTTATCTCGTATACATAATTGGCCGCTGGTTGATGCAGTATCTTCTTCCCGTAGTCTGTTTTATTTTCAATAACAATTACAGGATGTTCTTCTTTTAAAATTGTACTGTACACAATGGCCGGGTCAAAAAAAGTATTGAGTGCAACAGTCTTTACATTGTCGATTCCAATTAAAAATTTGTCCAGTGTTTGTGAATGAGTAGGTCCATACCCTCTTCGTCCACCCATGGGCGTTCGTATCACCACCGGGCAAGTCGCCTTTTTATTAAACATGTGGTGAAACTTGCTGGCGTGATTCACGATCTGGTCAAAGGCCAGTGTAATAAAATCACCAAACATAATTTCTGCCACTGGTTTAAAACCATTTAATGCCAGTCCATTTGAAATGCCGGTGATAGCAGATTCGGAAATAGGTGTAGAGAAAACTTTTTCCGGTGCTAAAAAAGACAATTCCTTTGTTACTTTAAAAGCACCACCATAGGGCGATAGAATATCTTCTCCCAAAAAAAGCAGCCGCTCATTGGTCACGATATTCTCCTTAAAGAAATGATTGAGCAGTTCCACCTGCCGTTTATTCACTGGCTTTGCAGGCAGCCAGCTGTTGCTGTTGGTTTGTACGGTTGGTTCGTAGTAGGCATCTATTGGCAATTCATTTTCTTGTAGAATATGATCCACCATTTCGTTCACCTCTTTGCTGATACTATCCATATAATTGCCATAGTATTCAGCCTGTTCTTTGCTAAAAATACTCAGGTAATCTTTATCTCTATAGGATTGAATTTCTTCTGCAGGCCGGTCATCATCACCTTTTGAGTGAGGGTTCAGGCGGAAGGTTTCCACCAAAAAGAACGCCGGCTTCGTTTCGCTTCTTACATAATCGATCGCAGTCTTTGCATCATCCATTAATTGTTCCGGCGCGGAAGTATGTCCTTTAAAAGTTTTGATACCAAATGCTTCTGCCCTGGCCCTGATATCACCCGCCAGGTTGATATTCTGCGGGGTACTTTGAGCATAAAAATTATTTTCACAAACGATCAGCAGGGGTATCTCCCATTTGCTGATGATATTCATTGCTTCATATAAAGCACCTTCTCCCAATGTGCCATCACCAATATACACCAGCCCGATGGCGCCGTTCTTTCTTATTTTATTTCCCAGTGCATAACCGGCACTCACAGGTACAATACCACCTTGTATACCATTGCTGAAAAAATTACTATTACACAGGTGCTGGCTGCTGCCAATACCACCGCAGGTGCCGCTTGCTTTGCCCAGTAATTCTGCCAGCAAACCTTTTACATCACCCGTAAAAGCAATATAGTGCCCATGACAACGGTGGTTGCTGAACACAAAATCTTTTTTCTTTAACTGGCCTGCAAAAGCCAGCGCACTAAACTCCTGCCCCACGCAGGTATGCACGGTGCCATTGAGTTTACCTTCGGAGAATAAACTCAAAAACTTTTCCTCCACGGTGCGGATGGTTAGTGCCTGCTTGATAAGGCGGTGGTGGATGGTATGGGCTGTCATTGTTAGGGACACAAACTTATCTTCATTTTTGGATTTACAAATATTAAAAAACAGGTTCAGGTATTGGTTGCAGTATTTTTATCGATCCAGGAAATATCAGTAAATGCTGCCAATAGGATTGACGGCATTTAAAAAATGCAATTTAAAGCAACGCATCCCAATCCCAGTTTCTTTTATCGTCTTCCACTTTTTGAAAGGCAATACAGGCATAGTCTAAACCCAGCTGTTTATCTGTTTTTAAGGAGAAGCCTTTCAGAAATCTCTTTTTCCAGGGTATTATACTTATTAGAAAAGTGAAGATATTTTCTGCAAAAGCAGCTTTTTTTGTCTGTTTGGTCTTTTTATGTACTGCAAAAACGCTGTAGTGAGACAATGAATTAATAAACCGGGCTATTTTTTGGATGCCGGGCCAAAAACCACCACAATCATCCAGTATGATCACTCCTTTTGTATCAAGTATCTTATCAATAAAGTAAAAATCCTGCATTACAATGTCCAGCACTTTTGTGGTATCAACATAGGCCAGTTGTATCCGGTGTTTCTGATGAAAGAGTTGAGTCAATACTCCATCTGACTTACTATACCTTATATCTGCATATGGCATCAGGCCGGTTTTTTCAATATTGTGTTCAGCAATATTTTCCCAGGATACGGGTTCAATGATGATATGGCATTTTTCGCTATTGCCAGCCTCCCTGTGCTTTTGCAATATGCTGAGGGCAGACAAACCCATTGCAAGGCCAACCTCAACCGTATTACGGGGTTTTATTTTATCGAATATATCTTCAATAAACAGGCATTGATCCATTGAAGTGTTAGAATGCAGATCGGCTGTTTCCCCTGCTGCGTTCTTTTCTATTTTCTGCTTATTGAATATTTCTTTCAAAAAATAATTCATGCCAGTAATAGTTTAGGTTAGATGAAATAATTTTATGGAAGAATACAATTGAATTTCCATTTTATTGGAAATCGCTATCAATAAACAGGTCTAAAAAGACATGTTGAATATATTTACACGTGCTGCAGTTTCTATTCTTTTTTTTACAAAGTCCATGTCCCTGATATAAATAGTATTAGCAGCCCCCAATTTTTCTTTGACCACCAGGGAACGATCCTTTGGATCATACACAAATGGAGAAAAACCCAAAGAAATAAAAGTGTTATACACTTCCTGTTCATTATAATTATATCTCGAGCCAGAGCCATTGAGTTCGATAATAACGGCTTTTAAATCAGGATTTGACAGTGTGTTGGAGGCTCCTTTTATTACTTCCGTCTCAAAACCCTCTACATCTATTTTTATCAACGTTGGTACGGAATGATCTTTTAAAATATCATCGAGTGTTTCAACAGGCACTTCAATGGTGTTATGTTCATCTTTGGTGGCAACATGATTTCCTGCATCATAAGCAGTTGTAAAATTTACACTGCCCTTTTCAGCACCTGTTGCCACATTCAGTGCTTTTACCTTGTTTGACATGTTATTTACATAAATATTTTGCATTAAATGGCTGAATGTTGATGGCACTGGTTCTATAGAAAATGATCTTGCACCCGTATGGGCACTGGCCAAAATGGTATAGCTGCCGATATTTGCGCCTACGTCAACAAAAAAATCTCCGGACCTTAAAAAGTGAAGCAAAAAAGACATGTCATAATACTCATGCAAACCTGAATATAAATTGCCAGTGGCTCCTGACATCCCTCTTTTTACTATCAATTTTGCTTTCTCAGTAAACGGATAGATAATCGGGTAGGATGGAAACAACCTGGAAGTGATCTGCCATTTTACAAAACGTTTTACAGCAGCCATTTTATGCTCCCTGTTTAATGGATGGGAGATCAAATCTCTAATGACGATCCTTGCGATCTTTGCCTGTTTTATTATATTCATTAATAAATTGAGTTAAAAATAATCCCCTGGTTTAAAAACACGGTATGGGTATTTATAAAGAAAAATGGCGAATCAAAATACAACCAACAATTTAAACACATAATTTAGCCCTGCTTCATTTCTCATAACATACCAAAGGCAATTATGCAACCAGCCAGTACTACACACAAACCATCAGCTCATACCTACATCAGCAGTTTTGATACCATCAGGGCTGCAGCGGTGATCATGGTATTGCTGCTGCATGGTAGTTTTGGATTATTCAAGGGCGGCTGGATCGGAGTAGACCTGTTTTTTGTTTTAAGCGGATTCCTGATCACGTCTATTTTATACCGGGAGTTTACCGATACCCATACCATTTCAATTGTACACTTTTACAAACGGAGGCTCCTGCGTCTCCTTCCTGCCCTGATACTTACAATAATATTGGCCAACCTGTTGTGGAAGATATCTGAACCTTATTTTTATGACAGCTATGATCAAAAATTGGCCAATCTAGCTGCCATTTTTTATTTCACCAATTGCATACCGGGACATCTTTCAGGAAACATGGCGCATCTGTGGTCGCTGGCGGTAGAAGAACATTTCTATTTCTTTTGGCCCCTCCTGTCGCTTTTACTGATATTCAGGTTGAAGGCCATTTATAAAATCATTTTTATCCTGAGCCTGATTATTCTGGTAGGTTTTTTCCGCTTCTACGCTTACCATCATCCACTTTACCTGCACGCACCTTTGTTTATTATTGATTCAAACCATTTTACTTTATGCAGGATCGATGGGATTTTATCCGGTGCCCTTTTGTTTCTTTTACTGGCAGAAACCCGGCTGAAAAACTGGACCATCAGCATAAGGGCCAGTTACATAGGGATCTTTTTACTTGCTGTGATATTTACCATCATCCTGTTTACCCTGCATGAAGACAACGGCTATTACCGCAATGGCGGTTTTGTTCTAACCAATATCTTGTGTGTTTTTACCATTTGGATCGCCTGCAAAAATGCCAGTCTTCCTTTGTTAAATAACAATGTCATGAAGTGGATTGGTGTTCGTTCTTACGGTATCTATTTATACCACTTGCCCATTTTCACCGTTCTTAATTATTTGAATGTGCCGCATAACAAGTTAAATTTTGTGGCGGTATTCGGGCTTAAAATTGGTGTATCGTTTTTGTTGGCGTATGTGTCTTTTAAGTTCATCGAAAAGCCTTTATTGAAATTGAAATACAAGTAAAGTTTTTCACCAATGAACTATACCATATTTCTTTTTAGTACTGCTACTGCAGGATTGCCTTTATAAATCGTATACGGTTTCAGATCCGCTTCTGCTACTGCATTAATGCCCAATATGGAGTGGGTGCTGCAGGTAACACCTCCATACACCACAGCACGGGCCCCAATCCAGCAACCATCTTCCAGTACAACCGGCAGGGAAATAAAATCAAAACTTTCTTTTGTGTGATCATGACTGCCGGTGAGTATCATGGCGCCTTGCGATACCGTTACACTTTGCCCAATAACCACATCAGACAAATTATCTATCCATGCTTCCTCCCCAATCCAGGAATGATCGCCTATTACCAGCTTCCAGGGATACTTAATATTCACGCCCGGTTTTATTACCACTCCTTTGCCAACCCTTGAACCAAATGCCCGCAATAAAAAGATCTTTAACCCTGAGCTTACCACCAATGTATTTTTCAAAAAGAATACATTGGTAAAATACCAGCATACCTGTTTTATTTTTCCTGCACCAATTTCAATGGTGGTTGTATAAGCTGCGTTATTTACTTTTTTTAAATCCGGCATTTATAACAATGTTTTTTCTTATCCATGAAAATACCTGAAAAATGGCTTATCTGCTAAATTGAGCATTTCTTTGTCTCCGTTAGTATCACCATATGCATACACAAGATCATAATCCCGGATATTATACTGTGCAAGAATACGGGTTGCTTTTTCAGCACCATAGCAATTATGACCCAAAAAATTCCCCGACAGTTTACCGTTTTCCACTTCAATCCTGGTGGCAATATAGTCTGCTTTAATACCCGTTGCAAAAAATGCAATATAACTTTCTACGCTGGCAGATACAATCACCACTTTGTGCTGTTCATTCAAATGCCACTGAATTTTTTCCATGGCGTCTTTCTTTATCATACCTGGTAATACAGTGGACGCAAATTCGGAACACTGGCGGGTGTATGAACCCTCATCTGTTCCTTTGAAAAAAATACTGAATATTTTTTCTTTCGACTTATTGTTGTTTTGGAAACCCAGTTTCCATGCTGCCATTACCCAAAGCGCTTTCGCCAGCTTATACAGCAATTCAGCATTCAGCTTTCGTTTAAAAAACAAAAAGCGAAAAAAGGAATCGCCCTTTGTGATGGTGCCATCAAAGTCAAAAAAAGCTATTGCACTCATTTTCTTTTATACACGGCGTACTGGTAAAATGGGGCATACTTGTTGGCAGTCATTTTTGCCAGCGCCGACTGGTTTTCATCAAAGAAATGCTCCACCAGTTCATAGTTAGCAATGGCAGCCGGTGCTGTTTTTCCTGTGGCATATTGCTGCTGGATAATGTAATCAGCTTTTTTATCATCAATACCATCATAAATAACAGCAGTACATTCTTTGGTGCCTGCAAAAAAAGGCCACAGACCATTTGAAAGACCAATTGTTGTACCTTTTAACTGCCGGTATTTTTCAAACGCAGTATTTACAGATGCAAGGCTGTACTGGGTTTTATTGGCATTGGCAATAAACGAATAACAGAGGCGTATAAACGAAACAGATACCAGCATCACTAAAACAGTGATGGCGATCCTGGCAAACTTACTGTTGGTTGTAAACCAGGCATGTGCAATAAGGAAAAGGAATAATGGTGCCAGCACATACATATAGTACGACATGGGCAGGTTCTTAAGAGAAAAATACAAAACCATGCCGATAAGACCTGCTAATATGAACCTGAAACCAAACCTGTGTTTAAGCCGGGAAGGTGAAAAATTGATAAAGGCAGCGGTGGCAGCTCCAGCAAAAAGTACAAAACCAAAACTGGCATTGTTGGCAAACACATGATAGGTAAGAAAATTCTTTACTGAAAAGCCCTCGTTTCTTTCAAAGATCACATTGTTAGAATGGATTTTCATGGTAGCCAGCAGTTCGCTGATAGTATAGGGATACAAAGCAAGGAACAAAGAAAGCACCACCAGGCCACCTGCTATAAAAGCTACAAGCCCTTTGAAGCTGTTCTGATATATTACATACAACAGCACCAGGGCAGAAAGATAGATACCAAATATGGGAGAAGTAAGAAAAGCACAAGCATAGATCACACCCGATAAAAGATATTTTAACCGGGCAGTTGACAAATGCAGGAGTAGTAACAGGGATAGCAGCAGCCTGCAAACCAGTTCGGGTCTTGAATTATTAGGTATGATAAATGTGCAGTTTGCAGGCAACCAAAAAACCACGAACAGCAGTATAACCCATTGGGGTTTGTTTTCAAAACTATACCTGCCTGCCATCTTTTTAAAGATCAGCAGCACAACAACAATGGAAAGAATATTTATCAGTAGTATTGAATTGTATATGGCTGCAGCTCCGGAACCGTACATACAAACTGACATGATCACGGGGAAAAGCGGGGGATAAAACAGGAATTTTCCCCCGGGAATAAAACCCGCATTATAGAATTCGTTGACCAGCCCGTTGCCATTCTTTACAGCTGCTGCAGCTGGCAAAAAGCATTGTGCATCATAAGTAAGAACAGGGAAACCATACTGTGCAAACAGGATACACAGCACTGCAATCATAAAAAACACAGTCCATAGTACAGTTACCAGGTATTTGGGAGATGCGGTCAACAGTTTATTTTAGCCAATACAGTAATATCACAAAAGACAGCAGCCACAACACCACACATACCTGTATAAAAATATCAGACAATATTATTTTAACGGGAGAACCAGCTTTGTTTTGAATAAAGATGATCTGCAGGTATTTCATCACGCCTGCTATCACAAAAAAAGAGTTGAAATAGGCATACTCAAAATGCAGGCGTTCTTTTACTTCTGCAGAAGTGATGTACATGATATAACATACGATCATTACCGTAGCCATTATTACCAGTGCCGCCTGCATAAACTCAAGATTATAACCTTTAACAGATTTTCTTACAGACCCATCTGTTACCTTGGTATTGATCAATACCAGGTCATCCCTTCTTTTGGCAAGCGCCAGGAACATCGACAGCAGGTAGATCATGATCACCAGCCAGTGACTCACCTGCACCGATGCCAGCACTCCGCCTGCCAGCACCCGCAATACAAAGCCGGCAGAGATCACAGATACATCAATAATGGCTATATGTTTAAGCCAGATACTGTAGGCTATATTGATGAGTATATACAACAGCACGATCAAAATAAATTGTATCTTAAAAAAGAATGCCGATACAGCCAGAAGGATCAATAAGATGACGGCAATGCTGATGGCTGCTGTAGCAGGAACAGCTCCCGAGGCAATGGGCCTGAATCTTTTTACCGGGTGGACCCGGTCTTTTTCAGCATCCAGCAGATCATTGATGATATAAATAAACGAGGAGGCAAAACAAAAAAACAACAAACCCGAAAGAACGGTGATCAGGATATGGATGTCCATCACCCTGCCTGCAAAAAAAACCGGCGCAAACAGGTACAGGTTTTTTATCCAGTGATTGATCTTTAAAAGTTTGCCGTAAGTTCTTATTTTTTGCAAGCGTTTGTGTATTGGTTTAATACGCCCCGCAGGGTAATGTACGTTTCTGTAAATTGATCCGGGTTAGCTGCCATTTATATTTCTGGTACTGGTTATTTTTTTATAACCCTGTACAACAACTGGTAACCAAAGAATCCTTTTGACATTCTGATCAATCCAGCGTACAAAAAATGCCTTGCACGTGCTGGCAACAGCTTTTTAAAAATACTGTTGAATGGCAACTCACCCGTAACCGTTGCAATATTGATTGAAAAATTATGAGCGATAAAAAGTTGCTGCGCCGTTGCGAAAGTGTACCATCTAAAATGCGTGTAATCCCATATACCTGCGCTGGTATAATTAAAGTTTCCCTTTGCCAATTGCCACCTGCCGGAGTAATGCAACAGATTTGGTAATGCAACGATCAGTACGCCACCATCTTTTAAAACCCTGTGAATATCATTCATTAATTTTTCGGGGTAGCAAATATGTTCCAGTACATGCGAACATATCACCGCATCATAGATTTTTACATCCTGCACCGGAAGCCCGTTTTCCAGGTTATGAACCCATACCTGGCGCATGGTTTTTTGAGCTGCTCTTTTTTCATCTTCCGAAATGGTGATACCGTCCACTACACAATTCCTGAGAGATAAGATACGGGCATTGGATCCGTCTCCACACCCAATATCAAGGATAAATTTTGCTGCTGCGGGCAACAGGCCCAGCACATCCGGGTTACCGGCATTGGAGTACACTTTTTCGTTGCTTTGTTTTATTGCTTCCATCAATGGCAATCACTTTAAATTATTCAGGCAAAGAGCAGTTCGTATGTACGTAACGCATCATTTTTTTCAGCATACTGTTTTGCAAAATTCCATGCACCCAATGCATACTGTCGATATTGATCATCAGTAAGAGATGCCACTTTTTCTATCACTGTAGTAAAGTTACCTGACCGGTCAATGGATAAAGCCCATCCGGCATTGGCTGTTTCCAGGTTGTTCCAGGGTGTCTGGTCGCTGATCAAAACCGGTCTGCCTGCAAACAAGGCTTCGATAATAGAGTGGCCAAAATTTTCACCTTTGGTGGGTAAAATAAACAAGTGATGCTGCTGGATGAGTGCCTTTATACCAGTGTTCGCTACTGCACCTATATATTCCGTTTTTATATTTACCGGCAATGACGCAGTCATTTGTAAACACTCGTCAAAATAAGCCTTGTCTTCTGCCGGGCCGGCAATGGTAAGTTGTACCTGTGCCGTTACATTCTTTAATGCCTGCAGCAAAAAGGAAAGATTTTTGATGGGTACGATACGGGAGATAAATATGCATTTGATCTCACCAGCAGTTTTGGCAAGAGGAATAAAGGGCCCCTGGTTCATATCCGGCAGGTTATCCGCCACTGTTATCTTACTTCCCGGGAAATATTTTTCTATCGCCGCTTTTTCCCTGTCATTGGTGGCATGGAAGAATATCTTTTTTTGAATACCGGCCATCCTGTATAACCATAACAGCGGCATCTTTTTATACTTTTTGAGCGACAACGCAGAATCATACAGGGCTCCTCTTGGACAGACCACCAGTTTGGATGGCAGCTGGCCAGTGATAAAAAGCCAAATCGGGTAAACCACAAACAGGGGCGAAAAAAGGTGGTTGAGATAAACCGTATTCGCTTTTACAGCAGTTGCATATGTTTTGATTTGAGCAGTGCTGATCCCATTTTTTTTTAAATAGCAAATATGCACTTTCAGTTCCTCATTGAATACCCAGGTACCTGCAGGCAAATCAGGATACGGTTCTTTACTGGCATGATCTGTATCTGTTGTAAGTACATAAATATCAAACTGGTCATTTAATGCCCGGCAAATGTTGATACATGACTGAATGGGACCACCTGCCTTGTAACCAGGCCAAAACCAGTCGGTGAGTATCAACAGTTTTTTTTTTCCGCCACTCCTAACCGGATTTATTGATCCAGTCATTTTTTTTATCTGTTCTTGCAAAGAAAAGTATCATTAAAAACACCACTAAGTAGGATGCTATATTAAAAAAAGTATGGTGGTTGATCTCGAAAAAGGAGCCCTGGCTCCTGTTGGCAGCTATTACCAACAGCACTACCCGGGCTATATTAACCAGGAATATAAGTGCAATGCCTCCAAGAATGAAAAGCATCTTTTTTTTAAAAGAGCCTGCATTAGCAACAATAAAAGCGATCCAGAAGGAATACACAGCTATACCAAGACAACTATAAACAATTTTTACCGACCTGCCTGCCACAATTCCTACTTTATAGGGTTCGGTTATTTTACTTTCAAAACCGCTTAGTGACAGAAAAAAAGCGGCGGTTTTAAGTATGGCCTGTCGTAACCATGCAGGATAATTAAAATGCTGTTGGATAATGTTGCTGTGATATCCTCCCGGGGCCGCCAGCCCAATAACAGCATAGGTGAAATAGTACAGCAGGCAGTAGATCAGCAAAAATTTTACACAATAGATGATAATGGTTCTTGTTCCGCTTTTTTCCAATGTTCTGTTTTTTGTTGTTTGGGTACTCTTCCTCCCCTCAGGAATCTATCCAGCCTGACCATCAGTAGTTTCTTAAAGATAAAAAAGGCAATTAAATAGGTGATGGTCATACCCAGCACCTTGGTGCCGGGTGTGCCATTGATGGAAATTTTCACATAAAAAGGTAACAGCATCGTATAGGCCCAAAACAGATTGATGCTGGATTTTAAAATAATGGAATATATAAATCCACAAAAAAGCCCCACTAAAAAAATAACCGTGTACATCAGCACGGGGCCGAAGTCAATATAACTCTCCGCAATAAACCCAAGGCTGAAGGTAACCCCTACTTTAGCTGTCAATACCTTCCTGGTACAGTATTTATTTACCATCTGGGAATCATCAATTACTTCTTTATCAGGAAACAGCATACGGGGAAGAAAGATATGCTGCAGATTACCCGACCAGATCTTTCCCTTTTCGAACGGAATAAAATCAGGAACTCTCTCCCGTGCTTCAGAAAAAAATTCTATGTAAGAAAGCCTGTCAATACTTGCATACAGTACATCTTCCTTTTTCTTTTCATCCACATTTTGTTTGGCGAGCTCCGACAGCTTATCCAGTGCATCTTCCTGTGAAACCTTTACCACCTGCTCCCTGGAATCCTGGTTTAAAAAAGAGCGGTACTGTCCTTTAATGGTTTGCCAGGTAAAAAGCATATACAATGTAACAAAACCAATAATGCCATAGGTAACTACATTTTTAAATGTAAAATTGATCCGGTTGGTAGCCACTGCAATAAGTACCGTAAAGAGGATATCTTTAAACGAACTGAAGAGACTGAAAAAACTCAAAATGATCTCCACTCCAATAAGCGCCAGCACAAAAGGCAGATTATCCCTGCGGTTAAAAAAAGCATACACCAGCAGAAAAATAAATCCCATTTTTAAATCAAGCAACGAATAAACAATCTGATTTAAACCCGGTATAAAATACACGGCACCTCTCAATATGGAACCGGCAACAATAGTACCCGCAAAAAGATAAAAAATCCGTTTTGAGCTGTAGCCAAGGTCCTTTTTCATATCTATGCTGGCGTTTTGCCTCACTTTTTTGGTGGCAAAATAGATACCCAATCCAAACACTACAAAACTGATGAGCGCTGAGTAAGTAGTAGAAACGATATTGGATGACCTTGACAGTGACTCGTATTCCACTCCGGTATAGATAGCATAAAAAAGCTTGATGGTAATAGAAAGCCAGAACATGGTAAGACCGAAGAAAATGATCTTTGGTTCACCATCTTTCCAGAAAAGCCTCCCGATGGTTACATAGGCAACCAGGCTTAAAGCCATCAGTACCGGCTGATCGCTCAGCAAGGTTAATAAACCGGCGAGTAATAATATAATCGGCATACAGGAGTAACTACGCTTTCCTAAGAATTATATGAATGACTTTTGTCCAGTTGTGGCTGATGCACAAACTTCTTTTTCCCCAAAATTTTAAATCGTATATAGTTGCCTGTGAGTACAAACAAATTATCGAAGCTGCCCAGTTTTTTTAAAAAAGCGAAGCCGGTTTTAAACTGGCCTTTCAAAAAGCTCTTGATCATTAACGTATAATAAAACATCAGCTTGTGGTGCCGAAGCAGGTACCTGCCCTCTTCCCTTGCCTTCTCATGTATGTTGGCCAGCAGAATTTCAAAAGCCTCCATATCTTCCTTCATATGATGATAATAGTACCTTTCCTGTCGGCTGAGCTGCTGACTATGGTCACGCAACTGGATAATATTTTGCCGGATAAATCCAATGGGAGCAATGAGCGACAGTCTTACCCACATTTCAAAATCGCCGCTTATCTTCATCCGTTCATTGAACATCCCTGCTTTATTGAGCGCATTACGGCAGAGTGTTACATTGGCAATATTACCGGCTATTGATCCTGTATAAAAGGCAATTCTGGCATGCAGGTATTTATCTACAATATCGGGGGTCGGGTCATTTTGATGCCTGCCCGTGAGGATATCTTTTTCATCAATAAAATCCCTGCCGGAATAACTGAATGAAATGTGAGGGTGCAGCTGGTGAAATCGAATGATCGTTTCTAAACATACCGGGTACATTACATCATCCTGGGCCCATAGTTTAATTAAAGGTGCCGATGATTGCCCAATTAAAAAATTAAGGTTGGGAAAAAGGCCCTGGTTTTTTTTATTCCTGGTCAGTTTTATACGGGGATCAGTTATGGAAGCCAGGTATTCATAGCTGCCGTCTGTAGAACAGTCGTCTACTATGATCAATTCAAAATCAAAATAAGTTTGATTTAATACAGATTCAACAGACTGCCGCAGGTAGTCTATACCGTTATACACAGGCAATATCACCGAAATTTGTTTCATTTCAATCTTTTAACGCTGGCTGCAAGGCAAGGGAAACAGCGGCTGCCACCTTTTCAAAACTATAACCGGCAATCATTTTTTGGCCGGCTTTACCCATTGCAGCAAGGATTTCTTTATCATTCAGTACTTTCTGTACAAATTCACAAAAGGAGGCCGGATCATTGTTCCGGATAAGAAAGCCATTTTCATTATGCCTGATCAGATCAATTGCACAGCCTGTTTTATCTGAGGCTGCTACTGCCACCCCACAGGCCATCGCTTCATTTACAGCCAGTCCCCAGGTTTCTCCCGGCCCTGTAGAAGGCAGTACAAACAGATCTGCCATACGATAGATCACCGGCATGGCCTGCTGGTTTTGAAAATCAAGAAAAACGGCCCTGGGTTCGTTCTTCAACGTTTCTTTAAGGGTGTTTTCAAGAATACCATTTCCAGTGAATAAAACTTTTAAATTGCCAGCTGGTATTTTTTTTAGCACTTCCTGCAGAAAAAGCGGGTTTTTCTTGGGTTCCAGTTTGCCAGCAAAAACCAGCAGTATATCATCTTTTACAACACCCAGTTCAGCTCTTTTTACCTCCGCCTTTTGCCTGTTCAAATCTTCATTGGCTGAAAAACGCCTATTGTCAACAGCATGCGGCGCATACACCAGCCTGTTAGCAGCTACCCCATGTTTTAAAAAGTATTCCTTATTATGGGTGCCGACATACAGGGCCTTGTCAACATGAGAATAAACCCATCTAAGAAATAACCTGCGGGCAATTTGTTTCATACCTGCCTTTTCATCAAGCAAAGTGGAATCGCCTCGAAAAAGTACCGGTATTTTTTTATGAAAAAAGCGGATGCATTGGAGATGGCTGGCAAAACTCCAGCCATATACCAGCAGGGCGGATGGCTTCCATGCTGTAATATCCTCAACGATGGAGGGATTGATGATGCCTTTAAAATGATTGGTACCTGGTTGCAGGGAAACATTTTTTAAAAAGCAATGATCGTACCCTTCTGTTAAAGGAATATCCCAGGTGATCACCCGGCCAAACCCGGGGTCGTATTTCCCGTTCTGCCCTCCTTGCCCGAGGGTATAAAAAACTTTGATGCTGAAACGGCTGTCATTTGCCAGCAGCTTAAACAATGGAGCATTGTACTGGATGGGATGCGAACTCACAATGGCCAATCTGATCATGTTATACTTTCATTAGTTACCGCACCCCTGTTGCGGATAGAGGGCATTGCTGCAATTAACCTCCCAGGCCTGCATGTTAAAAATTATACCATTATTTCCAGCAGGTTGATACCAGCGGACCTTATCATGCTATCCACCATTTTCCCATCCTTTCAGCCATTAAAAAAAATATAAGCTCTTTTCTGTTAAATTGTGGCTTTATTATATTTTACGTGAGCAGACAAACGCTTGAATTGTTTTTCCACCATGTTATAAAAAAGCCAGGCTGCAAAAACACTCACCGCAAACGCAACAAACACCGCCGCTTCCCGAAGGTGCAGGTTGTCTGTTAATCCAACAGCCAGGTTATTGATTCTTCCACCAATGGGTATGTGAACGAGGTATAAGGAGAAAGAGACAGTACCTAGCAAACGAAAAAATGCAGGTACGTTTTTTACAAAGGCAATGATGCATATTGAAACCGCAGATATGGAAGCCATCTCCCACCCCTGTAAATAAAGCAGGCTGCAAAAACCCAGTATAATCAGAGTCCAGAACTCATTCCGTTTTATGATGTTGCAATAATACTGGAAAAGAAAAATACCCAGCATAAAGTAGGCAGTATAAGGAATGATAAACCCCTTGGCAGTAAAATTTAAAAACATCAGCGAAAGAAAGCCGAGACAAAAAGTCAACCTATAAAAAATATTTTTTGATACTACCAGGCCATACACCGCTGCAATCAACAGGTAAAATTGAAATTCAACTGCCAATGTCCAGTAAACATCCTGCAGCCATTTTTGGCCGGTAAAAATATTCAGGTAGGCAATATGCCCTGCTACATTGGCCCAGTCAATCTTAAAAGGTTGCCCCTGGTAGTTTGAAGACAAAGTACTTACATAATTAAGCAGCAATACCAGTACGATAGATATAAGGTAGGGAGGCTCTATACGTATGATCCTCTTCTTCAAAAAGATCCACACTTTTTGATGGGAGTAATTATTGACAAACATGGAATAAGGTATCACAAAACCGGAAATAATAAAGAATACCTGCACACCTGCCCATCCCCAGGCTCCCGATTGTTTAACGATACTTTCTGGTGGCAGCAGCCGGTGATTTTCGTGTGCCAGGTGGTAATAACACACCATTGCGGATGCAAGCCCCCTCAACAAACCTATAGAAGGTATTTCTTTTACGAGGGGATTGAAAGTAAACTTCAATGGGAATTTAACGACCGGCTGTTTTGTGCAGCAGTTACTTCATTAAAAAAATCTGCCTGCTGCCTGGTTTTGTACCATGCAGTATGAATTTCAAATAATTGACTGTTAAGCTGTGGTGTGTAACTTTTATCCAGCAGCTTACATAACTTGATGTAGCATTCATCTGCATAAGCATCCGCAGATTCAGCCGTATGGTCAAACACCACCAACTCGCCATAATTCAGCTCCCGCAGCATATTCACCACACTGCTGTTGGTATTAAATACGGCCAGCAACTTTTTTTTCAGCACGATGTAAGGGAAAATTTTTGATGCGGTATAATTGGTATCCACCGAACCAGGGATGAAAACGATATCGGCTTTATCGAGCAAAAAAAGCGTTTCAAAATAAGGTACCCTGTCTGTTATTTCTGTTACATATCCTTCCACATTGTTTTCTTCAGCCACAGGCAGTATTGTTTTTTTTCCTTTACCCTGCGGCGCATAACTGGTACCAATGAACCAGAGATGCATGTTTTCAAAATCCTTATTACCATCAGTAAGCCCTTTTTTGAATGCCTTGAAAAACACCGCGGCTGCAAACGACATGTCATAACCGCCACGCCCTACATATACAACATTTATTTTTCCGGGCTTTAAGCTTACAGCACTGCTGCCGCTTACAAACCTGCGCATTACATCAACATCAGCATCTGACACACCAAAAGTGATGACCCTGCATTTTTTTTCTGTTACAGCCGGATACCGTTGCCGGAAAGTATCACAATATCCTTTTGACACACTGATGATCCCGTCTGCTAAAGGGATCGTTTTAGCTTCCAGGTATTTATCAATATTGTACGCCAGGAAAAATTTGGGTGGCCGTTCGCTGGCAGGTTTATCCAGGTAAAAATCATTGCGCCAGGGATCCTGTATGTCAACGATAAAAGGGACTTTGAATTTTTTTTTCCAGTATGGACCCAGCGCCATCACATGAAAAGCCGTGGTGGAAAAATACACCAGGTCGAACTTGTTCTTTTTCAACAGCTCATTTCCTTTTTTCCTGATGTGCCAATAGCTCCGCATAGATAAACTGCCCAGGCCCAGTTTACGGGTATACTTTGTTTCAAAGGCTTTTACCCTGTGCACTTCAATGCCCGGGGGAATACTTTGCAGCAATAACGGATCGGTGCTGTAGCTTTCTACAAACGCTTCATCAACGGTAATCACCACCGGGCTCCAGCCCAGTTGCTCCAGGTAAGGAAGCGCCTGCCGCACCCGGTGCATATCCGCAGCGTTTACAGGTGGAAAATGAGGCGATATGATCAATACTTTTTTCAAAAAAAAATGTTTCGGTCATTGGGGCATTTTGGTTTGCTTCAGCAACAGCTCATCAACTGCTTCATATAATTTTTCCCGCTCACATTCCCAATTCAGTTCATTCGCAGCCAATGCAAGTGCAGCCCGTTTATATGCAGAAAGCTGCTGCCTGTTTGTAATAAGCGTATCAATTTTTTCAGCCAGCTGCTTTGCATCCTTATATCCATATACAAGACCGATACCCTTATACGTATCTAAAAAGTGTTGCTGGGCTGCTGTATCAGAAGCCAGTATGCAATTACCTGCCAGTAAATAAGTGAAAATTTTATTGGTCAGGCATATGTTGCGGTTTTCGCAATGAGGCACTTCAGATGCCAGTCCTGCATCGTACCGGGCCGCTATTTCAAAAATATGGTCAGGATCAACAGGCTTTAGCAGGTGGATACTGGCAGGAGGCTGTAGACTTTTCACCAGGCTCTCAATGTAGCCGGGTCTTTTGTTGTTTCCAAGCAGGTAAAGCTCTACGTTCTTTCCTAAAATATTCAATGCCTCCACTATTAATTCAAGACCACGCATGGGCCCGATATTTTGAGAGAACCAAAAAAGTTGCAGTGGACCATGCGTATTCTCTTCGGGCAAATCCTGTAAAAATTTTTTACTGAAAACATTATTCACTGTCACCACTTTTTTTTGAGGAAACAGCTTTTTATATGCCGCTGCTATCAACGGGCTTGCTGCAGTGATACAGGCAGTGTGCGGAAGATATTTGTTTTCTATCTGCGCAATGTGTTCACTTTGCCCGGTATAATAATCGGTTTCGCCGCGGTGATAGTCCTCTGCATCAAACATCAGCAGCGCATTGTTCTTTTTGGCAGCCCTTGCAGCACCAGACAATGCCCCCACATAATGTGCAATGTATACGTCAGCTTTGTAACTGGCAGCCCGCCACCATAAGAAAAACGCCGTTCTTGATATGGCTGCATTTTTAATAAACTGGCTGGGTATAAAACTGGTTGCAGATTTAAACAGTCGCAGAAATACCCTGGACATAAAGAACATATACTTTTCCGTATATGGGTCACCGCCTATCAACACAAAATCCGCTGGATTGAGCACGCCTCTGTCAAATTTATCCTTGTCAATTGCATAGGCCCATTCAGCCGAATAGGTATACAATACTTTTACATCATATCCTCTTTCACGCAATGCCTCATATTCTTTAATCACCCTTGGATTCGTGGAAGGCTGTCCGGTAGTAACAATTACAATCCGCTTTTTACCGGAACCAAAACGGTTGGTTTCATTAATGGAGTGATCAGAACGGTAAACAGACAGGTAGTTATTCGCTATTTCTGTGTCGCTGTATCTTTTTATTGCCAGATCTCTGCACGCCTGCCTGCTGAGTGATGGAATCCTCTTGATCTGCCCGGCCATTTCTTCAGGTGTGTTACTTAAAAAACCTGTACTCCCTTCTACAATTCCTTCAGGAACGCCGCCTCCAGGAAACGCCAATACCGGGGTGCCGCAGGCATAAGCCTCAGGTATTACTACAGGAAATGGTTCAAACCATTCTATTGGCAGTAACAGCGCTGCTGCATTGCCCAGCAATTCGTTCTTTTGAGTGTTGTCGACTTCCCCGATGTAAAAAATAAGTTTGTTATCTACCTCAGGCAATACTTCGTTTTCAAAATAGGCCTTTTCATCCGGGAGTGTGGAAATATTACCGGCAATGATAAGCTTCCTGTTTGAAAGCCTGGCTGCCTTGATTGCAGAATGGGCACCTTTGCATCTTTCGAGCCGGCCCAGAAAAACAAGCGGTGCATCGTCATCCACTTTTTCCCGGAAAGTAAACTGCGTTACCGGTGCACAATTATAAACCGTAGCCCAGGCTCCTCCTCCGGGTGCTCCGGTTGACACAATGGCATCGGACACCCCCGTGTAAATGATATTTTTTATTCCAGACTTGTTGAGCAGGCGTATATTCTGTGGCGTTATGAACCGCATATAAGTCTGCACCTTCCTTATTTTAGTCCAGGCCACCGGCAGCAAAAATGCCAGCCTTCCAAAATTATGCAGTACGTCATGAGCAGGTATTTCCTTTAGTAATATTTTTCTCAGTTCCCAAAGCAATTTGTAATCGATCTTCATAGACCCTTCTCCATTCTCACCATAGATGATCAGCCTGTCCGGCGATTTTGACCCCGGCCCCGCAATAATGGTTACACTGTGACCCAGCTCCACATACTTGCAGCCGATATCATATATCACTCTTTCTATTCCTCCATACCGCTCTGGTGGAACAGGAATAAAAGGATCCATTAACAGAATTATTCGCATGTATTAAACCGGGATATTAAATTAAAAATTGCTTTTACTGGTAAAGCTGCATGTATCTTTTGCAACTGTCTTCAAAATTGCCTGGCATGGTAACATTTGAACTGAGCAACTGCAGCAGTTGGGGTTCTGATACAAGCCTTTGTATATTTTCTGAAAGGCTTTGCAGATTATTAAATTCAAAAAGTAAGCCGTTGTGATTGTGCTGTACCTGCTCCCTGTTTCCATATGTATTGCTGGCAAGCGCAGGTAACCCGGCAGCAAAGGCTTCCTGTATCACCAGGGGCGACATTTCGGATGTGGTGGATGGAAGACAAAGAATATGATAGCTGGCGAGTTTCGTGATCACCTCTTCCGGTGCCAGCCCCCCTTCCCAAAAAATATTTGCCGACCTGCTGCTTTGGGCTATACATGCCTGGTAGTAACTGGTGGTTTCTTTTTTGCCATGGATAAAAAGATTCACTTCGCTTTGTGAAAAACCATTAACAGCCTCAATAAGCAAATGCACTCCCTTTTGATGCTGCACCCGGCCTAAAAAAACAATTTTCAAAGGACCCTGCCTCCCAGAAGCAGGCTTCACCACATTGGCTGTGCTGTTGGTAACCGGTGTTTGAGGTATCCAGGTGATCTTATTACCAGGCACTCCGTTTTGCAATAATACATCCCGGTACCAGCTGGCCACCACCACTATTTGATCCACGTGGGATGTAATCTGTTTCAACTCATTTTTTGTACGGCCGGCCCAATTGGCTACAGATAACAGGCTCTTTATTTTTCCTGCCGGTAAAAGATCGCTGAACCCGGTTTTACTGGCAGCGAGTCCAAGCAGGGTTGCTGCTTCAGACAAAACCGGTTTAATTCCAAGGTTGGTTTGTAAACAGCAGTTAGTACAGGCAAAGTTTTTAATGGTACCACTGCATTGTACTTTACGGTATATCAACAAACCTGTATTGCAGGTGGTGGAAGACAAATGACAGGTTAAAATTTTTTTTGCCCGTACATGTTTTACTGCCTCTATATGAGCAGCAGTAAAACCAATGCTGCGGTTCGTCTGTTGAAAATGTATCACATCGGGTTTCAATTCTTCAGCAAGCTGCACAAAATTGCGGATACCTTCGGGCTTTATTTTTCCATAGTGTATCTCCTTGTTGGATGGATCACTTGGTTCATTAAAATAATATACCTGGATGCCGTCGTGCTGGTAGCTGGAGGTGAACGCTTTTTTTTCATACGCCTTCACAAAGGGTAATACGATTGACACATCATGTCCCTTGTTTTTCTGGCATTTCGCCAGGGCACGGGTATATACCTCACATCCGCCGATGCTGTCAGGAAAATAGTGATTAAGACAGTGTATTATTTTCAAGGCCGTCAGCTAAAACTAAGATCTTACTGCAACGATTCCTCCGTAAGCAGACCAGGCTGCAGATTCAAGATGAAAAAAACGAAGCAGTTTTTTTACTCTTGCAATAACACGCTCGGTGATCCACAACAATTTTTTTTGTAAAAAATTCCGATGTTGCTCTTTTCCATACCAAAAACTATATCCCCCAAAATAGCCAGAAAACTGTACGGTGAAACCAAGTGCTTCCAGTTCCTTTTTCCATTTGGCAGGGCTCATACTTGGTAAATAGTGCTTCGCCAAATTCTCTTTATCGAGTATGCGATGAGGCAGGTACTGCATCCAGCCCCTGAAATTGGGCACCGTAATTACCAGGCTTCCACCTGGAGCAACCAATTCAGCATGCAGCCTGATAACCGCATCAAAATTTCTAAAATGTTCTATAAAACCAAAAGAACAAACCAGGTCAAATCTTTCTTTACTGTTGCTGGTATAAGTAAAAAAATCTTCTGACACAAAAGACCCAACCTCACAGCCTTTACCGGCCAGCCACATAGGGAGTTCCGTTGTATTGCCTGGATGGAAATCAATGCCATTGACTTTGTATCCTAACCTGCCAATGGTTGGCAAAAATGCACCAGGATAACTGCCGATTTCAAGCGCCTGCTTTCCCTTTCCGTGAGGAAGGTATTTTTTTAACAAGGCAGCAATATCATGGTTTGACTGATCGTCAAACTGCTGATGCTCGTACCCTGCAAGCCAGTCGTTTTCGGTGGTTAGCCGGAAGGAAGATTCGGGATGTTGCTTATTTTCCAAACTGATTACTGTTTAATTATCAAGCATGTACAACAACTTTCAAAAGATCATATTTGAAAGATGCCTTCTAAAAAATTTTTAAAACTGAAATTGGCTGCTTTGGCTGCCTTTAAAACTTTAGGGATACTGCCCGAACTAAGAAAATACTTTATTGAGTTCACTGCAAACCTTCGTTTGTTCTTTTTGAGAAACCATTTTTTTTCATCTTCAGTCAATCCTAATGGCAGCCCGCTTACAGCGTCCCTGAAATAGGTGAAGCTGGTATGCAGGTAGCCGAAAGGGTTATTCAGTTCCTGGTCACCATGCACACGGTAGAAGTAAAACTCAAAAGGCATCAGTACGATAGAGGAAGAACAGCATGCTTTTAAATTAAAATACATATCACCTGCTGCCTGGTAAGCCAGCGGATAACCCTGCATACTCCTCATAAAATCTGTTCGTAAGATTGTTCCCCCTGGCCCAACGGTTAAAAACTGCTGTTGAAAAAAATGCTTCCTGATGGCTGCCTTTCCATCCATTTCAAAAGCGGGTATATTTTTATCAAGAATATAATACATTCCAATGCCGGCTGCGGGAAACTGCTCCATTGTTTCCACCAGCCGGCTGATACCTTCCGGAAATATTTTATCGTCTGAGTCCACATATTTCAGGTAGGTTCCTTTGGCAAATGCCACTGCATGATTCCTGTTTTCAAACTGGCCCAGGTTTACTTTATTCTTTATGATATGGATCCTCTTATCATTTTTTGCATAGGCTTCTGCAATAGTCATACTGTTATCAGCAGAACAGTCGTCAGCAATGATCAATTCGATAGCAGGATAGTCAGATGCCAATACACTTTCTATAGCTTCTGCCAGGTATTTTTCCCTGTTATAAACAGTCATAATAACACTTACAAGAGGTTTCATCGGTGTGATGGCGGCTAGTATGAGGATTAATTAAAAAGCGACAAAAATATCTTCCCATAACTGAAGCCGGTACGCTTCATTATGCTGTTCACCTCCCGCCAGTTTCTGGTCCGGTATAAGTATCTTATTACTGTAATGGCATGGCGCTTATTCATTTTCTTATACAGGTAGGCTACCTGCTCTTGAGTTAAGGGCAGATGTTCGTTTATCAGCAGTTCTTTAAAGTAGAGGTAACCATATACCATATAGTCGTTGTAGTTATTGATTTCCTGATCACTGTGCCGCCTGTAATAGACAAAAAGATCAGGTAATAATAAAACCGGGTACCTGGCTGCAAACTTGATATTAAAGAAGACATCCGAAGGCACGCCAAATCTGGTATCAAACCCCCCGATCTCTTCAAACTTATCACGGCGTATAATGGTGCCTGTGGGACCGGAAAACAGGTGATAACGTTTGAAAAAATGTTCATAAACACTTTGCCCGGGCACTGAGTACTCAGGCAATGCGCCCGGTGCCGTTTTATCAAGATATAATCCCATGCCCGCATCCTTTTCCTTTTCCATGGCTTCTACACAGTAGCCAAGGCCAAAATCCAGTAGTTTATCATCCGAATCGAGATACTTGAGGTATTTCCCCGTGGCATAGGTGGCTGCTTTATTCCTGTTGGCAAACTGTCCGAGATTTTTCTCATTTACAAAGACCCTGATCCGCTTATCTGCCTTTTCATACTGCTTTGCAATTTCAACAGTTTTATCCTCCGAACAGTCATCTACAATGATCAATTCAAAATGTGGATACGTGGAAGCCAAAACACTTTCTATTGCCTCGGCGATAAACTGCTGCCTGTTATAAGCAGTCATTAAAACACTTACCAATATAGGATCAACGGTCAAAAAAAACTTCTGGTTATTTACTAATTTAAAAGCCGTTGATAAGCGGCTAAAACACTCCTGTAGTTTTCATTGTTCTGAGGCACCCCGTATACAGCATTTGAATAGCTGAAACCAAGAATACGCTTAGCCAGCTGTCTGTAGTCCCCTGCACGGAAAAGCGAAGATTTTTTGCTGTAATGCGCAGCAAGTATTTTTCCGCCGCCAATATCAGATGTAATAACATCGCAACCCCTGCTGATGGCTTCATGAAAAATCAACGGACCAATTTCCACCCATTCTGAAGGAATAATAACACAATGAGCGCTGTCCATCACCTGTACTAGTTCACGCTGTGATTTTTTACCTATCCATTCAATATCGTTTCGCTTTTTAGCCAGTTCAAAACTTTTTGCCAGGCGCTTATCATTCTGCTCTCCTTCTCCTGCAATGATCAGTTTTCTTTCCCCGCTCATTTCAAGTGAACACCAGCTTTTTAACAAAGTGCCAATACCTTTCAGGTGATCGAAACGGCCGGCGTATAAAAAGATCTTTTGCTGGCCTGTTCTTTTATTGCCAGCAGGAGTTTGCAGGAACATGGGAGCAACGCCATGCTGCAGTTCCTCTATTCTGTTTACATCCACACCGTTCAGCAGGAGGGTTTCAGCAATCTGTTTTGAAAAAACAAACCAATGATCGCAGTTACGGATCAGATTTTGAAAAGAAGCAATGCCACCGCCAAACAGCTTCTTCATCCGGAAAATGAATGGCAGCTGTTTGTTACCAGTTTGTGGCAATACGTTTACAAAGGCTTTGCTTAATTTGTAAGGCATGTTAAACCTGTCTGATAAATAACAAGCTGAACACACATCCGCCTGGGGCTTCACCTGGCAATCAGTAAATGTATTGGCAAATAACAGTGTCCGTTTTAAACATGACGCAGGCAAATGATACGAAAAAAGAAGTTTTATATGATTGCCCTGCTTTTTCGCAGCTTCAAAAATGTTTAAGTTGATCAAAGATGTATAGGCATGAAAGTGAATGATATCCCAATGAAGACTGCCTGATCCATCAAATATTTTTTCCCAGGATCTCCTTACTGCCCCGTTCTCAAAAAAATATAATTGCTCTTGTTTTACCTGTTTTAGCACTGCACCGATCACCACTGCACCATCCTGTATGTAGGATGTTGCCTGTATATGATCATCTTCAAAAAATACGCCATGGTCATCAAATGCCTGTGTTGCTGTGGCACAAATGATCGTAACCTTGTGGCCGGCAGCAATCAGCGCTGCAGCGAGGCCGGATACATATACTTCGGTGCCGCCAAAATTATAGGGGTAATAACTATATGTTGGCAACAGTATATTCATCGGCATCGAACTGGCAAACAGTTCTTCCGGGTACATCTCCACCCTGTATTCTCAACACTACATTGCACGGTTCACCATCCAGATATTATGCTCAGGAATATCCTCATCTCCCCTTTCCAGTTTTTTTCCGTCAATTGTAAACAGTTCAAACCCATGCCCCCTGAAAAAAGATGACAGTGATTCAAAACTGACTTTTGATAAGAAATTAAATTCCAGTATGATATTTTTTATTTTGTATTTGTGAAACGGAAATGATTCAAACACAGAAAATTCAGCGCCTTCAATATCTATTTTTACAAGTTCAGCACCGGTAAGTTTATTTGAAAGCATGATATACTCCAATGAACAGCCCAGAACTGCGTACCCGGCATTTTCTTTTTCTACGGTTGATGTGGTGCCGATATTGTCTTCCATTGCCTGGCTTAAAGCAACCATGCAAAAATCAGCAGCCACCGCTGTATTGATTACCTGTACCCGGTTTTCGATGCGGTTGATCTTTAAATTATTCAGCAGCCAGGGTATTATCTTGTAGTTGGGCTCAATACTAACTGCTTTTATTTTTTTATTCTGTGAACAAAGGGAACAGGTGTAGAGTCCAAAATTTGCCCCGATATCAATAATAACCCCGCCGGGTTCCAATAATTTACCTGCTAAATCCAGTGATTGCTTTTCATAAAATCCTTCTTCTATCATTGTCCTTGTAATCCAGTCATTGGCCGGCAAAACAAAGCTGATACCCTGTGTATGATGTATGCGGATACCAGTTGGAAATAAATTTCTTCCGATCCAGTTTTGCAGCCTGATCTTGGCAGGATGTTTTGGAAATAAAAGGTACCGCCTGAATAGTTTTCCGGCTAGTGATGATGGTTGATACAAACGCTTTTTTTTGTGGAATTAAAATAATTTGCCTCTAAAGGCTTTCGTAACAATATTAGGCAGCCATGGCTGATCTAACCTTGAACCGATCTTTTTTTTCACAGCATGATGACGTGGGTTGCCTGCTGACAAAAAAACGTCTTTGAAAAAATGCTGGTATTGAGGCGACTGCACGGCCGCATCATAACAGCGGTTTACCTGTTCATACGCAGTTGTACTCATCCGTTCAAGTGCCTCCCGGTTCTGATGCAAAAAAATAATTTTATCTGCAAATTCACGGTTATCGTCTTCTGTACACAAAAAACCATTGACATCATTTTGCACAAGTTCCCGGAGCCCCCCTGGCAGGTTGGTGGCAACAGGCACCACTCCGGCTGCCATCGCCTCCAGTAACGCAACAGGAAAACCCTCAAATTTTGTAGGAAATACAAATACATCTGTTTTAAGAATATTCATAAAAACACCTTCCTGTTCCGAAGGCGAATCAAAAACTATATTGGATTCACCAGCCCATTGCTCTTTTAACTGTTCAGTTTTAGGACCACGGCCCATCACAAGCCATTGCACGGGTATATTTTTCTGAACAAGTATCTTGTTGATTTCAAACAGATCCATTACACCTTTACCATCATCGTGCCTTCCCAAAAACATTAGTGTAAGCGGCTGTCCTGTTTCAACCGGGCTTCTCTTTTTTCCATTTAAGGGTATGCCGTACGGAATGTGTACAATATCCTTCCTCCTGGCCGGCAAAAACTGCCTGAGTACTTCATAGTAGTATTCAGAATGACATATAAATTTATCAACCACGTCACCATATAAAATTGCCAGCTGCGCATTGTAAGCATCATGTACAATCTGCACTACCTTTTTGGGCAATTGGTAAACCTGGAGCATCAGCATTTCAAACACATCATTGGTAACGAGCACGCCTGGCTGATCACCAATTACGTTTGCCAGTTTTCCAAATACATGGTACCAGTTTTCTTTTTTGGAATAAGAAAAATACCGCACCGGTATTCCGTTACCAAAAACGGCACTTATGGGAGAATTGGTATTTTCCTTTATGTTCAGCATTACGGCATCCTGTTGCAATGTGTCTGGTCCTCTATATTCTATCAGGTTACTCAGCATACTCGTGATACCGCCAAGATTGTTTACCAAAACATATGTAACAGCTGGTGCCTGCATTAGCCCTTTTTTTTGCCTGATTGTTCCCTGTGCCATAAAATATAACCTTTTACACAGTGCTCAAAATCTGTTGTTGTGTTAAAACCAATACTTTTTAAAGCCGTTATATCTGCCTGCCATTTATCAGGGTCGCCTTGTTTGGTTTCACCGGAAAACAGGATTTTTTTTCCTGCGATTGTATTTTCAAAAACTACTGCCACCTGCTTTATGGAAACTGAATGACCACTTGCAACGTTGTAAACATTTAATTCAAAGGGGCTTTTTTCAACTATACAGGCGGTGGCGGTCACAAAATCACTTATATGAATAAAATCACGGCATTCATTGCCGGTTCCAAAAAGCTGAATGGTGTCAGACTGCTGCAGTTTCTGGCAGATGTCCCATAATAACTGTTTGCGCAGGCCATTGCCAAAAACAGAGAAAGGACGCATAACGGCAATGGATAGCCCATAAATTGCCGCATACTCCCTGCAGATAGTTTCACTCATCAGTTTGTGATATCCATAAGGTGAAAGCGGGGCGGGCACAGCCTCTTCATGTACAGGCAGTACGCTGGGGTTGCCATATACTGCTGCACTGGAAATGTGTAAAAACCGGCAGGCAGGCTGCTGCTTTCGGATGGTATCGAGTACCCTGGCCACAGCGGCAGTATTGACCTCAAAATCGCTTTGCGGGTGAATAACTGAATACCCAACATTGCCGCTTCCTGCTGCATTGATGCAGCAATCAAATGTTGTTTCTGCAAACAGTGTTTCAAAATCAGGAGAAAATACGGATAGCTTGTGGTAGTGATACTGGTCGTCTGGCGCTTCCACAATATCACAGCCTGTAACGGCATAGCCTGCTGCTGAAAAATGTTTTACTAACTGGGTTCCTATAAAACCCTGTGACCCTATGATTAAAATATTTGCCAATGCTAATACCAGTTTTGTACTTTCCGCACCTGTGCTTCATACCGGTTGTGAACAAAAATGCCATTGATAAAAGTATTGGCATACTGAAAATAACCCCTGGAAAGAAGAAAATCCGTTAGTTCTGTATTTTGAACAATGATGCCATTGCTTTCAATTTTAGTTATCTCGCAGCAGATAACGGGCGGTACATACTTTGAAAAATCGAGAGAGCCCAGCACTTCCCTGTCCATGCCTTCGATATCAATCGAAATAAAATCCGGGGCAGCGGTGAAATTCTCTTCAATTATTTTATTGATGTTCCGTAGTGTTACCAATGTCTTTTGCGGCTTTTCATTTCCGGCCATTTCATTGTGTTCAAGCCTTGCTTCAGAAAATGTATTCAAACCCTTGCGGCTGCCTTTGTAAAAAAAGAACTCTTTTGTTTCGTCGGCTTCGTTGATACCAACGCCGATATTAAAAACAGCATCTCTTGGCCTGATCTTCTTATAGTAGGCATACAATTCTGCATCCGGTTCTATGCACACCCCCTTATGGCCTTTTTCATAAAAGTAGTAGGTATTAGAAAAGTGTTTCGGAAAATTAGCGCCAATGTCCAAATAGGAAACAGACTGTTTTTGTAAAAGATAAAAAACAATATCAATGATGATATCTTCTCCAAACTGCGAATAACTTTTACGGCCCTCTTTTTCAAAACCATAAGAAATCTTACGTTTAATATCTGTTATCCTTTTTTTTATACCCATACAGCTCTGACTATTTGATTTTTTTTGCCGGCACACCCGCATAAGTGCCTGGTTCGGTAATTGATTTTGTAACTACTGCACCTGCGCCAATAATGGCATCGTCGCAAATGGTTAATTCCTGTAAAACAACAGCCCCTGCACCAATAAAAACCCTTTTACCAACTGTTACATTTCCGGATATATGCACACCGGGGGTCAAAGTTGTAAAGTCACCGATCATACTGTCGTGCCCGATAGTGCAGCCGGGATTTACATGTACGAAATTCCCTATTACAATATCTGTTGTACAACTGTTGGCTCCACAGATAATGGTACCAGCACCAATTTTCACAAAATCTTTACGGCTGTCGAAAATAAGTGACGCATGTTTAATTGCCGGGAAGGCCATGCCCGGAACTGTTTTTATTTTTTCATAGATCTTACTCTTCAGCACAGGGTCGCCGGTACATATAAACGCATTGCATTGTTGTTCCAGCAGCACTTTTTTATAAAAATCATTTTCACTGATTACATCGATGCCGTGAATGCTGGCGGATCTTTCGATGTCTACAAAAAAATCTACTGGAAAGTATGATCCAGGCTCGCTTAATAACCAAGCCGCTTCTTTAGCAAAACCACCTGCGCCGAAAATGAAGTTCATCAGGCTTTTTTTGTAAAATGATCATTAATAATTTTACAAATATATCTTATCTGTTCTTCCTCCAGCAAAGGATAACTGGGCAGGTTGATTCCCCGCCATCCCAAATTTTCGGCCACCGGGTGTTTTTGAAATTTTGTACTGTACATGGGCATGGTATGTATGGGATAAAACAATGGCCGGGTTTCTACTCCTGCTGCTGCCAGCACATCTCTTAATTGCTCTCTCTGCGCAGGCGTTTCCACTAATATGGAACACATCCAATAACTATGATACACATTTTTTTCTTCGCCATGAAAAGTAGTTACCTGATTATCCAGGTATTGTTTGTACCAGTTTGCCACCTGTCTTTTCCTTTTTAAAAAATAATCTAACTGTTCAAACTGGGCAAGCCCGATGGCTGCACAGATATTGGTCATCCTGTAATTATACCCGATCACATCGTGCCAGTATTGCCTGTGTTTGGCCAGCCCTTGTCCTTTAAAATGAAAAACCCGGTCGTACAGGGTTTCATCATTCGTAACCACCATCCCACCCTCACCTGTTGTGATGGTTTTATTGCCAAAAAAACTAAACGTAGCGATGTCGCCAAAAGTGCCTGTGAGCCGGCCATTGAATGTAGAGCCGGTGGATTCCGCACAATCTTCAATCAAAAATAAACTGTGCTGCTTACAAACCAACACCAGTTCATCCATATCACAAGGATGTCCATACAGGTGCACAGCCATTACAGCTTTTGTTTTGGCAGTGATCTTTTTCTTTACATCTTCCGGGTTCATTTGCCAGGTACCTGCAAGGCTGTCTACAAATACCGGTGTGGCACCTGTATAACTGATGGCATTTACAGAGGCAATGTAGGTAAGCGTTGGCACGATCACTTCATCACCCGGCCCAATACCCAGAGCCAGCAGTGCAAGGTGAATAGCCACGGTACCGTTGCATACACTTGCTGCATGATTTACACCCAGGTATGCTGCAAACGAATCTTCAAAAGCAGCAATGTATTTTCCTTTGGAAGATATCCAGGTAGAATCAAGGCAATCATTCACATACTTTTTTTCATTGCCGGTTAAACTCGGCTGGTAAATTGGTATCTCAATTTTCATTGGCATATTTTGTAAAAACTTCCAGGTATTTTTGTGCCACCGCCTGCCAGTTATTTTTCTTTAATGCTTCATGTCCTTTTAAAGACATTTCTTTTAATTGTTCCAGGTGTGCAAGGGCATATTCAATTTTATCTGCGATATCTTCAGCACTGTACGGGTTAAACAATACACAGGGCAGGTCAAAGTTTTTTAGCTGGTCACGGTGAGATGGGATATCAGACATGATAAAAGGTACTTTATTTATCCAGGCATCTATCGCTGGCCCGGAGCCTGCTTCGTACACAGAGGCTGAAATATTCATTAATGCATTTTTTATAAGGCTGTCCATCATGGTATTACTTACGTACCCCAGGCCCAGTACATCAAAATCAGCGGCATTGCTTTCTTCAATACCAGCAAACGAAAGCCGTGCATGCTTAAAATGGTCGGTTCCACCGCCCGTTAGTACCAGTTTGATATTGTTGAGTTTGCCCCTTTGTTTCAGCAACCGTAGCCCCTGGAACAGCATCTGGTGATTCTTGTGAGGAAATAAATTTGCCGGGTACAGGATATAAGGAAAGTCGAAAACCTGTTTCACCGCTCCTTTTACTTCTGCACCAATATTGGGAAGGTATATCACCTCCACCGGGTATTTGTGCGCAGGATAAAATTTTTCTATTTCACTTTTAATAAAATGGGAAGAAACTACCGGCACTGTATGCTCAAACCAAAGCGGCATCGCCCCGTTAAAGATCTGAATATCCTTTGGGCTGAAGTTGGGAGTGCCAAAGGAATACTTCCAGTTAAAATCATGAAAAGTAGCAAATTTTTTACCCTCTACTTTATAAAAAGCCGACATATGAGCTGCTGTAAAGTAAACAACGTCAAATCCTTTTATAGCTTCCAGTTCAGCCTTCATTTTATTTTGAACTTTGAGGCCGGCAATCCGCAGCACTTTTTTTGAGTAGACTGATATTTTCCCCTGGGGATAAGAGGTTTTTAATACCTGAACTTTGAACCTTGGATTGCTTGTTTCGTACAATTCTTTATTGGTGGAATAAGTAACCCAATGGGTAAAATACGTTAATTCAATAAGTTCACTGGTTTCCACCAATGCCTTGGCCAAACTGGTGGCAAGTCTTGGGATGCCGGTGCCCAGCGGTAAATGATCTATAAATGCAATTCTCATTTTAGTTTAGCCCAGGTTCCTGTATGTGCAATAAATCCGGCTCCATGTTCTCCTTTTATTTCCAATGCGGCATAATCCGTATCAATGATGATTTTTTCTTTGCCCAAAACCACCCTTCCCCAAATATCATAGATGCCGGACGTAAGCATATTACTCCCGATCTCAATTTCAAAAATATTCTCCCCTCTATTTATTTCAACCGGGTAATTGGACCAGTCATTTCTTAACTGGATGATCCTTTCACCCGAAGTATTATCAATACAGATATTAATATAACTGCTGCCAATATCAAATTCGCTGTGTACGCACACCACAAATTTTACTGCATCACCGGAATAAAGTGATTTAGGGTTTTCTATACCGTTAGAAAAGTAAGAAAACTTAAGAATAAATCCTGCTGCTGTATGTACTTCTTTGTGCTGCCTTATCAGGCTTTCATAATAATGCAGGCCATCAAACAAATTGCCATTAAAACCAACCTGGCCATTTTTTAACACCAGTGTTTTATTACACAGGCTTTGTATCACCCTCATCTGGTGACTGACAAACAAAACCGTTCTGCCCTGGTTTTGGCTCACATCCTCCATTTTACCAAGACATTTTTTTTGAAACTCTGCATCACCAACCGCCAGCACTTCATCCACAATCAGTATCTCTGGCTCCAGGTGTGCGGCCACTGCAAAAGCCAAGCGAACATACATACCGCTGCTGTAGCGCTTGACCGGTGTATCTAAAAATTTTTCTACTTCTGCAAAATCAACAATTTCGTCAAACTTCTTTTTTATTTCCTGCCTGCTCATGCCCAGAATGGCCCCATTTAAAAAAATATTCTCCCTGCCGGTCAGCTCCTGGTGAAAACCGGTACCCACTTCCAGCAGACTTGCCACCCTGCCTTTAATGCGGACAGTACCTTCGGTTGGTTCAGTAATCCTCGAAAGTATTTTTAGCAAGGTGCTTTTTCCGGCGCCATTTCTGCCAATGATACCAAGTCTGTCGCCACTTTCAACAGAAAAATTGATATTGTTCAATGCCCAGAACGTTTCCCTTTCGGGTGAATCCCCGGCAGGTTTAAAAACAAATGGAAAAGAAAATATTTTCTTAGCCCGTTGGCCAATGATATCCCTCAAGGCCACATATTTTTCTTTCTGCTCATGGTTGATGATAAAGCTTTTGCTGAGACCGGTAACTTGTATTATTGGTAAAGGCATTTTTATATGTTGTCGGCGAAAGTTTTTTCCATTTTTCTGAAATACAATAATCCTATTACCAGGATTAAGACAGACGACACCACAGAGATGATAAATGATGGCCACTGCATTGGATCGCCCAAAAGACAAAAACGGAAACCATCAATGATACCTACCATCGGGTTCAGCGAAAATAACCATTGTAAGCCCTGTGGCAGGTTCTTTAATGCGTGGGCACTGCTAAAACCCACTGGTGTAATATACAGTCCAAATTGAATTAAAAAAGGAACGATCACTTTAAAATCGCGGTATTTTACGTTGAGCGCCGTAAAAAATAATCCAAATCCGAAAGCGCAAACAAACACCAGCAGGATAAAAAAGGGCAGCAGAAAAATTTGCCAGCCAGGCACAAATTTGAACCACAGCATTAGTACCAGCATAATGGCAAAGGATATTGCAAAATCAACCAGTGTAGTGATCACCGAACTGGCTGGCACGATCAAACGGGGAAAATAAACCTTTGTAATAAGGTTTGAATTTCCTACCAGGCTGTTACTGGCTTCACTTAATGCATTGCTGAAAAACTGCCAGGGAAGCATACCTGCAAATATCATCAGAAAATAAGGCGCAGCACCTTCATAGGTTAGGTCGGCGATCCGGTTAAATACAAAGTAGAAAATGATGCTGGTAAGTAAGGGCCTTACGATACTCCAGGCCGCACCCACCACGGTCTGCTTATACCTTACTTTGATATCCCGCCAGCTCAAAATGTAAAAGAGTTCCCTGTACCGCCACAGGTCGTTCCAGTAATTCTTGGCAGCGTACCCTTTGCTGATAGTCAAATCCCACCCGCCTGTATTTTCTTTAGTACTTTCCCGTTCGTTCATTTATTTACATTTGATGCAAGAATGGCAGCACACTTGCTTACATAGGTTTTATAACTAAACAACCCATTCAGGATAGCAACATCCGGTTTATAAAGATCCCTGTTGAGAATCACTTCCTCAATGGCATTTTCAATTTCGGCGGGGTTGTCGCAATCTACCAGCATGCCTAGTTTACCATTGTGTAAAGCATCGGCAGAACCATCTTTGTTTCCTGCAATTACAGGTAAGCCGTAATACATGGCTTCAATAAACACAATACCAAAACCTTCTTTTTTACTTGGCATTACATACACATCTGCAAGTGAAAACAGGGCTGCCAGTTCTTTATCCGGCACATAGCCTGTAAATATCACTGCATCTTTCAGCGAGGCATTCTCTATGATCAGGTCCAGCCTCTTTTTTTCAGTGTCATCATATTTGCCGGCTATGATGTACTTTATTTCCGGGTATTTTTTCCTTAATCCCTGCAATGCCAACAATACCTGATCGTATCCTTTATATAACTCTTTAGATGACAACCTGGTGAGCGTAAAAAGTACGGTATTGTTTTTAGTAAGCCCGTATGTTGCCATAAAAGCGGTATCCTTTTGTGTATGAGGCAAAGGCAAAAAAGGGTCGAGGCAGTTATTCAATACCGTGATGTTCTGATCCGGGATATTGAAGTTTTCGATAAGTTTATTTTTAGTAAAATGGCTGACAGCCAGGATGACATCGCATTTACTGAGCATTTTTTTCCGGGTACCGGACAGTGATCTCCATACTTCTATGCCATGAGCAAACAATACCAGTTTTTTTTTCCGGAACATCATTTTTGCCAGGAACCCAACCGATAGCAGGTTGATGTGGCTTACAATGATGGTGTCTGCCGAAGCTGCCTGTCGCAGCGCAGAAATAATAAACCAAAGCCTGGAAGCACCAAACCCTTTGAAACCGCTGGCGGGCATGTATTTGGTATCCACTTCTTTTGCGCCATCGTACACAGAAAAAACTTTTACCTGCATTCCATTGCATGTGGCAGCAATATCATGAAGTGCTTTTCCGAATATCCGGCATACTTTTTCTATTCCGCCGGTAGCCGAAAAAACACGGAGCGTTAAAAACAACACATTTTTACTCATTGCTATATTCAGCCAGCAGCATCAATGTAAAAAAATGGGACCAATGGAGCTCTCCTTCTTTGAATTTAATAAATGCAGCATCCATATCCCTGTTGCCGTTATCGGCATACCTGCTGTTGCCAAACCATTCGGTAAAAGGAAAGGAAAAACCCATTTTAGGTCTGTTCCAAACGGAGCCTGGAAGCTGATGGCCAAATGCATCTATCAATAGCTGTTTACCATTTTTCCCTTTGTATTTTATTTTGCTCTCAATAGCAAAAACAGATTTTAAAAAACCGGTATCGAGATAAGGCACCCTTATTTCAAGTCCGTGCGCCATACTCATCACATCAGCATCTCTCAGGAGCTGGTTCTGCATGTACATATTTGTTTCGAGCCAGCTGGCCTGGTTACCATAAGAAAGGTATTCTATATCCGGCAGAACGGGTGTTTCTTCAAGAATTTTCCATACAGCTTCTTCACCCATATCCAGGCGAGCAGCAATATCTGAAGGAATAAAATGTCCTCTTAAAAAAAGATATTTGCCCACTGCACCGCCGATGCTTAGGTAACATAAGCGCCTGAATTTTTTAGACTGCATTAACCGACCGGCCCTTAAAAAACTGCCCGGCAAACGACTCAGGCAGGAAGCCATTTGAATTCTGTTGAATGAAGGGTAACCTCCAAACAATTCATCTCCACCTATGCCAGACAAAACTGTTTTTAAACCGCATTCTTTTGCAAATCTGCTGATAAACCAGGTGTTAATACCATCACAGCAAGGCAGGTCCATGGCCTTGATGATGCCTGGCAGGGAATGATGAAAATCATCTTCGGTAAGCAGGTAGTCGCTGTGTTTGCACGACAACTGTTTTACCAGTTCATCCTGGTATTTCTTTTCAGAATAAAGGCTGTTGTCAAAATAGAGTGATACCGTATTAAGTGCTGTTTCTTTAGCCGCCAGCATTGCGATAATACTGGAATCGAGGCCACCACTTAAAAAAACGCCCAAAGGCGCATCTGAAAGTAAGTGCCTGTTTACTGCCGCTGTAAATTTTTGCTGCACCAGTGCTACAGCTTCCTGGTGGGTATCTGTTTTTTCAAGGTAGCTTAATCTTTCAAAACTGCAGGTGGTGGTTTGTCCATTGGCCACATTGTATACCAGGTAGCTGCCTTTGGCAAGTGGAGTTACCTGTTTAAGCGTTGTAACCGGCTCTGGTAAATGTCCATAGGCCATGAAATGCACTTTCCAATTTGGATTTTCTTCATGAAGGCCCGGTACAAGTTTTAAAGCCCTTACCTCCGATGCAAATGCAAATACCTGTGCTGTATTGGCAAAATACAAAGGTTTGATACCGGATACATCTCTTGCCAGAACCAGTTCGCTCCTGCTGTGATCGAGTAAGGCAAAAGCAAACATGCCACTAAAACGTTCAAAAGCACCAGCCCCCCATTTGTCATAGGCAGCCATGATCATTTCGGTATCGCTGTTGGATGAAAATGTATAACCCAGATCTTTCAGGCTTTTCTTTAACTCCGGGTAGTTATAAATTTCGCCGTTGTAGGTGATGCTGTACGTGTTGTTGAGGTAACTATACGTCATAGGCTGCTTACCGGCATCCGAAAGGTCGATAACAGAAAGCCGGCGATGACCAAGCACGCCGTTAAAACCCGGATTGGTATAAGTGCCTTCCCCATCAGGGCCTCCGTGCCTTTGTAACTGGCACATGTTATTTACAAGGTCTATAAGTTCTTGTTTGTGCAAGATAGGGCTTAAAGCCCCGGCAATACGGCACATTGGTTTTCAGGTAAATTCTTTTTTAAGGTAATGTAAGGCTGGAAAGGTGTGCTGGAAAATATTATTTTACAAATTTATCCGGCTGGTTAACATTTCATTATTTATCCTGCAGGTAAACAGGTTCAAGATTTTTTTTGTCAAACTGTGCCTGTAAAGAAATACCCATGCTTTCGATCCGCACTTTGGCCCTGTTTCCGGAAAGTTCAATTAACATGCCCTGGTAATTCATCATTAATCCCTGCTTAATGCGAACCTGTGTATTTACTTTAAGACCCCTTTCATCAGCCACCTGCACATCACTGAATTCATTTAAGAATTTCCGAATGGTATTGATCTCTTCATCTTTTATTACAGCGGGTTTTCCGAGCCAGTAAACAAAGTTCATAATACCATTTATCTTTCTCAGATCCCATTTTTTGGCATCTTCTGCTTTTACAAATACATAGGATTTAAATACAGGTTCTAATACCACCTTACGCCTGTCGCTCCATTGCTTTGTCACCTTGTTTAAAGGGCAGTAATTTTCGTACCCTTTTTCAGTAAGCAGCAACGCAACTTTTTTTTCCCAACGGGGCTTGGTATAAACGGCGTACCAGTAAGATTTATTTGTGTCCATCCAAAGCTTCGCTGTCCCTCAGTTACATCAGAAATGCAACGAGGGCAATACTTTTATTTTTAATTCCAGGTAATTTACCTACTGGAAGTTTTACTCCCTGATATTCTTTTTGATCCTTCTCCAGAACTTTTTAATCCAGTTCCAGATATTGGTATTGTCATCTATGGCATAGCCATAACCATAGCCATAGCCGTAGCCATAACCATAGCCATAACCGTAGCCGTAGCTGCTGTTGAAGCCGCCCAGGGATATGCCCCTTTTCTTAAGCCCGTTGAAAACAATACACATGTTGTTAAATTTCTTTTGCTCATACAGCTCATTGATCATCCGAATAAAAACCTTCGGGGTTTTATCGTGCCGTACCACGTAAATAGTAACATTACAAAAGTCTTTTAGCAACTGGGCATCTGTTACGGGGCCAATGGGTGCAGTATCAATAATCACATAGTCAAAATTGGCCTTGATCGTATTGATCATTTCTGTAAAGCTGGGCTTGCCAATCAATTCCGTAGGATTTGGTGGAATAGTACCTGCAGAAATGATGTACAGGTTAGGTACGGTTGTTTCCTTGGTGATCTCTTCCAGGGTGGCTTTTCCCTGTACAAAGTTAGAAATGCCCGGCTCCCTGTTGATATTCATAAGTTTGCTGAGCTTGGGCTTCCGCAAATCCATTTCCAGCAAGGCCACTTTTTTTCCGGTAAGACAAAAACTAATGGCCAGATTGATCGCAATAAAACTCTTTCCTTCACTTGAAACACTGGATGTAACCAATATCGTTTTGTCTGTTTCGGAAAGCCCCCTCATAAAGAGATTGGTACGCAATGTTCTGAACTGCTCTGCAATAACGGTTCGCTTGCCCTCGCCAATTACTACAGGCGACTGGGTACTGGCCTGTACAATTTCGCCTGCAAAAGGCACTTTGGTTTTTTCTTCAATATCTGCCCGAAAAAGTATTTTGCTTTTGAACTGTTCTTTGAACAGCACGATAAATACAGCTGATAATAATCCAATTATAAAGCCAGTCAAATAATAATCTTTTGCAACTGGCCGTATAGGACCATAAGAAGTTGGTGACTCCAGCACCCTTAGATCTGAAGAAGTAGAGGCCGATGAAATGGCAGTTTCCTCCCTTTTCTGCAGCAGGTAACTGTAAATATTATTTTTGATCAGTTGCTCCCGGCTTATTTCGATCAGCCTTCTTTCTTTTCCGGGTAAGGAGGCCAGCATAGACGCACTGGCATTAATTTCACTGTTATATCCCCTTAACTCAGTAGAAATGGTACCCCGGATATTGGCCAGGTTTTCAAGAATATCTTTTTTTATCCGGCCTGTTTTTGCCACCGCCAGCTGGTATTTTTCACTGCTTTCGCCAGTGATAGATTTTATCTTATCCTCTTCAAATTCTGATTCATACAACTGTTGTAACAGTGAACTGAGAATGTTATCCTGAACAAGCGAAACCGCCGGCACAGTTCCCTGGCTCTTAGATTTACTTAATGCATAATTTTTAACCTGTTCAAGTATGGTTAATTGAAGATCTGCCAAATATTTTTTTGATTCAACCTCCTTTATCCTGTTAAAATATGCCTGCGCCTCATTACTAAGCCCATTCACAGACTCCCGGGCTTTAAACTGCTCGATATTCCTTTCCACACTGTCGAGCTGCGTTAAAAGATGCCGCAGCCTGTCGTCTATAAATGACAGCGTTTTTTTAGCGATCTCGTTTTTTACTTCTATGCCTTCTGCATTATATATTTGAAAAAGCATGGTTAAGATGTCCCTGGCCCTGTAAGGCTCAGCTCCTTCAAGTTTAACATCCAGTACAGTAGAAACATTTGAAATAGGGGCCACTTTAAGCTGATTACCTATTTCCGCAGCTACCAGGTAAGAGGGACGGGTTCTTACAAAATAGTTTTTGCCAGTTACAGATTTTGTGTACTCCTCATTTATTTTCAGCATGAAATCGCAGCCCGCCAGCGTTATCCGGGAAGTGAAGGGAACTGTTTTGCCATCAATTTCCAGTGTTCTTTTGTTCCAGTTAATTTTAAAATAGAAAGTAGAAACAGTTTTTACACTGTCTTTGTTAACAGCAATGAATTTTATCGGCGAATTGGCTCCATACAATTCTTCCAGCTTTACCTTACCCTGGTTATACACAGTAGCATACAGGTCAAGTGTATCAGAAACCTGCTTGAGAATGTTGGATGATTTTAATACGATGATCTCATTGTCCACAATTTTTTTATCACTGAAAATATTCAGGGCATCCAGCACCTTGGAATCACTGCTGCCTTTGTTAGGATCCTTTAAAAGTACTTTTGCTGTGGCAACATAGATGGGAATCTGCGAACGAAAATAAATATAAGCTACCCCAAGTGATAAAGGAATGGTTAGTGCAAAAAGTGGCCAGAATGGGAGGTATTTCTGGAGTACCTGTATAAATACATTTACCTCCGTTTTTTCTTTATAAAATTCCTGTTCGTTCATTTTATGGGATCTAATTTCTAAAGAACGTTTGATAGATCACTAGCCCGATGGTAATAGCCTGGAGTGTCAATGTCGTTATTTGTTGGTACCTGAGCCTGTTCTTTTCATCCAAAATTGCTTTTTCATTTGTATTGAGAACTACTACATCGTAAGGCTGGAGATAAAAAAATCCCGACTGAAAAACGGAATTGTTTTCCAGGTTCAGGTGCTTGATCGTTTTTTTTGAATCACCGCTGTCGCGGATCACAACAACATCAGACAGCAAATTTGTTTCGGAAAGACCGCCTCCCTGGGCCAGCAGGTCAATGATTGAGATGCGTTCTTCGGGCATGGGCAGTACCTTAGTGGCACCAGCAGCACCAATTAAAGTAACATGGTGATTGGTAAACTTAATACTGACCAATGGGTCTTTGAGGTAGGGTGCCAGCCCGGTTTCAATTTTTTGCTTGGCTTGCTTCCTGGTAAGGCCGGCTACAGCCAGTTTTCCAAGTCTGCGTAAATGAATGGTCCCTTCCTGGCTTACTTCATAACCTACATTGTTCTCGGTGTTATACATCACATCTTCATCCCTGTCTAAACTTGATACAGTAATAGCCAGCACATCGCCCGTTTTAATCTGTAAATTATCAGTTGCCCTAGGTGGTACAGTAACGGTGGTATCATTTTTTAAATCCCTGAAATAATTACTCGGCCTGGTAACTTTACAGGAAGAAAAGAAAAATATACCTGAGAGGCAGAAGCATACTAAAAGCAATCCGGAAAAGGCAGACGTATTCTTTTGGTGTGAAAAATTTATCATTTGGTTACCCCTACAGGAAAGGCTTAATAATTAAATAAAAAATATCGATAAAATCAGGTGTTAACCATGCAGCTAAGAAACAGGTGCTGACTGGTGAAGGCTACAAATTTGCCTTGCGCTTTCCTGCATCCCTGTATTTTTTTATACCATATCCTATACCGGCAGCTAATAGTACACCCACTCCACCATCAATTGGAGCGTCCGGATCTACAGCGGGATCTCCCAGCTGCGCCATACAAAGGGTTGGTAATAAAGCCAAAAGAGCAAACAATACACCCGGCACCACAATCATTTTCCAGTAATTTTTCATTAGTAAGTATTTTTTAGCGCTAATAAACAAGTCGCCCAAAATTAGGGATAGTTTTGCGAATTTTGAATATTAATCAACAAAAATGCTCTTGTTGCATAAAAGCCTTTGCAATATGCACTTATGATTTAGAATTAACCTGCATAGTATTAAAATTTTTCGGCTTTTATCAGCAATCTCTTGTTTTGAACTTTCAAAAAAACAGGTCTTTAAAGAAATACGATTTTTCGTTTGCGCAGGTTTTGGGATATTTACATCCAGAACCAGTTTTATATGGGAGAATATTCAATGCAGGAAGCACTACAGCAGTTTTTGAAAAAAAGCAGGCTTAAAACAGGCGTACAAGCCATGCAGATAGAAGAAATATGGGAAAAAATAATGGGCAAAACGATCTCAAAGTACACGGATAAAATACAGATCATCCAGCACACCCTCTTCATTTCCACCCAAGTGGCACCGCTCAAAAACGAACTCCTCTATCAAAAGGATAAGATCATAGAAAGGGTGAATGAAGCACTCGGAGAAAAAGTGATCAATGATGTGGTAATAAAGTGATCTGCACTACTTCTGTTATGCTACCGGTAACCTTGTTCGGTTGCAACTGCGATAAAGTACAATACCATTATGATACCGCCGATAATGTAAATAGCGGATAACACAATTCCGATAATTGAACAAATTCTGCCGGCATTGGAAGTACCATAACTGGAAGCAGTATATAATTCAGGGGATGCCTGGTAAAGTTTCCTGTCGCGGTTGGCCAGGATAATGCCAATGATCCCCAGAATGATGCCCAAAAAAGCAGCCACAATGGATATGATTCCCAGCACCAGCGAAGTAGTGGCATTGGGCAGATTTTGCTGCCCTCCATAATTATTGTTCAATTGGTCCTGCGGCTGCATGTGCAAGGTTTAATTTTCTGTTATTGCAATTTGAATGGATCAATATGCCCTGGCAAACAACACCCTTTGACTGCTCGGCTTGCCAGACAAAATACAGGTACCAGCCTCCTGTTTGTTATCCAGTGGAATACAGCGTATCGTGGCCTTTGTGAGCTCTTTTATCTTTTCTTCTGTTTCGCCGGTACCATCCCAGTGTGCTGCAATAAACCCGGTTTTTTCATCCAGCAATTGTACAAACTCCTCCCAGCTGTTGGCAGGTGTAATATGATCATCCCTGAAATTCTTCGCTTTGGTAAATATAGATTCCTGGATGTCATCCAGCAATTTTATAACCGCATTGCCCAACCCGTCAATGCTATAACTCATTTTTTCTTTTGTATCCCGCCTCGCTACTTCCACCACATTATTTGCCAGGTCTCTGGCACCAATGGCGATACGAACCGGAACACCTTTCAATTCATACTCTGCAAACTTCCAACCCGGCCGGCTGTTGTCGTTATCATCATATTTTACCGAAATCCCTGCAGCCTTTAGTTCTTTTACCAGCGCATGTACTTTTTCATCAATCTGGCTTTTTTGTTCATCGCCTTTATAAATGGGTACAATCACAACCTGGATGGGTGCCAGTTTGGGAGGCAAGATCAAACCATCATCGTCGCTATGCGCCATTACCAGGCCACCAATAAGCCTTGTGCTTACACCCCAGCTGGTTGCCCACACATAGTCGAGTTTATTTTCTTTATCTGCAAATTTTACATCAAATGCTTTAGCAAAATTCTGCCCTAAAAAATGGGAAGTTCCTGCCTGCAGGGCTTTACCGTCCTGCATCATGGCTTCGATGCAGTAGGTATCTACAGCACCGGCAAAACGTTCATTCTCGGTCTTTACTCCTTTCATAACCGGGAGTGCCATGTATTGTTCCGCAAAATCTGCGTACACATTCAGCATTTGTACGGTTTCTTTTTCAGCTTCCTCTTTGGTGGCGTGGGCTGTATGCCCTTCCTGCCATAAGAATTCGGTAGTGCGTAAAAACAGCCGGGTCCGCATTTCCCAGCGCACCACATTGGCCCACTGGTTTATTAAAATCGGCAGGTCACGGTAAGATTGTATCCAGCCTTTATAAGTATTCCAGATAATGGCTTCGCTTGTAGGCCGTACAACCAGTTCCTCTTCTAATTTTGCTTCCGGGTCCACTATCAGTTTACCTTTGTTATCCGGATCCGACTTTAAGCGGTAATGCGTTACAATGGCACATTCCTTTGCAAAGCCTTCGGCATTTTTCTCTTCTGCCTCAAACAAACTTTTAGGAACAAACAAAGGAAAATAAGCGTTCTCATGACCAGTGTCTTTAAACATCCTGTCCAGTTGCCGCTGCATATTTTCCCATAGGGCAAATCCATATGGCTTTATCACCATACAACCTCTTACTGCACTGTAATCTGCCAGCCCTGCTTTTATCACAAGGTCATTGTACCATTGAGAATAATCCTGCTCCCTGCTTGTAATTTCTTTACTCATTAATTTGGGTTCTTTTTTGAAAGGGCTCAAAAGTATTTTAATTGTAAGGATTAATAAAATTTTGCAGCATTTTGTTTTAGCACATATTTAACGACAATCCATTAAGCTTGTGCAGCATAGTGGCAAACAATTTGGACTATAATTTAAAGCAACCGCTGCAAAGCAAATCAGTAACTTCACATTTCAAAACAATAAAACCATTGCCATGAACAGTAAACTTTTACTTATTCCTGTTTTCATAGTAACATTGGCCAGCTGCTCTACTGCCTACAAAACAGGGCAAACCCCTGATGATGTGTATTATTCTCCGGCCAGGTATTATGGTGAGGAAAGAGAAAATAAAAAAGAAGAGAACAGGGAAACCGCTCAAAACAGGACGGATTATTCAGAAGAAAGACAAATCAGGCTTGGCATCAATGACCGCCGCTGGAGATACCTGGACAACGATATCTACTACAATCCCTACCAGTTTGGCTACAACTATGGTTATTACTACAATCCTTTTTATTATAACTACCCGGTGTACAGCACTTGCCCCTGCGCTTGTGTAATAAGCAATCCTAAAACAACCACACCCAGAATGACAAACCTGGGAGGTTACGGTACTGGATATAACTATGTAAACACCCCTGTTAATTCCAAGTATAACAACAGTGCTGGTAGAACCGGAGGAACACCGGTAAGGAGTTATAATAACAGCAATAACAACACGGGAAGCAAACTGGGCAACACACTTAATAAAGTATTTAATAACAGTAACAACAGCAGTAATAACAATACCAACTCTTCCAATAACCGTACGTACAGCCCGTCGTCTTCTTCCTCCGGCAGCAGCTCGGGAAGCAGTTCATCCTCTGGAAGTACGTCAAGACCTGCCAGAAACGGAAAAAACTAATTTAACATCTTTCCATAAGTGTATATAACACAGTTGGCAGTGCTGACCTTGCATTACTGTAAAAACTAAAATAGTTCCAATGAAAAAATATTTACTCTTTATCATACTTATTTCCGGTGCCAGGCTGTTTGCCCAGATTCCTGAAGATGCCCTTAAATATTCCTACTTTCCTCAAGCCGGCTCTGCAAGAAACCAGGCGATCGGCGGCGCCATGGGTTCATTAGGTGGCGACATCACCGCCACATTTGTAAACCCAGCCGGCATCGGTAATTATAAAACCGGCGAAATATCCTTTACACCTCAGTATTTTCTGAATAATAATAAGGCAGATTTCAGGGATTCAAGATGGATCAATAAGAAAAACAACTTTGGTTTTGGTTCTCTCGGCCTTGTGTTTGGCACTGCGGATATGTATAACCGTAAGTCGAGCCAGGCATTTAGTATTGCGGTAATGCAAACGGTCAATTACAACAATATTGTAAAATACCGGGGATATAATAATTACAGCAGTTTTGCAGAACAATGGGCTGAGGAGATTTCCAAAAGTGGTTTAAGTTTCGACGAGGTGCGTGCTAATCCGCAATATGCATACGGTTCTGCCCCAGCACAGGAAACCTACCTTGTTGACACTTTCAGAAATGGCAATGATCTGTTTTTAAAAGCAATGCCTGAATTTGTATTGGATGCCGGCAATGCATTGCTTCAGGAAAAAACGGTTGATACCAGGGGAGGTATTTATGAGATCGGTTTAAGCTATGCTTACAATCAACAGGATAAATGGATGTTTGGCCTGGGCATTGGCATACCCATTGTCAATTATCAAAACACCACCACGTTCACAGAAACCGATACCTCATCGAATACCGATAATAACTTTTCCAGTTTTACCTATAAAGACAGTTATAAAACCACCGGTGCCGGACTAAATTTAAAGCTGGGTGTTATTTACCGGCCAGAAGAATATATCCGGCTTGGCCTGGCCATACACAGCCCTACCTATCTCTTCCAGTTAAAAGACGCCAGGACTACCAACCTGGAAACCAACACAGAAAATTACAACGGTATTGCATCGGTTTCCTCACAGCTGTTTACCAACAACCAGCCAGGACAAAGCAGGTACAGTATGCTAACACCATGGAAAGTAATGATCAGCGGCAGTTATGTATTCAGGGAAGTAGAGGATGTGAGAAAACAAAAAGGGTTTATCACAGCCGACATAGAATACCAGGCCTACAAACATGCCGGATTTTATTCATCTAATGAAGAACCCACCGAAGAAGAAACAGCTTACTACAAAGACCTCACAAAAGTGATCCGTAACCAGTATAAAGGGAATTTCAATTTCAGGCTGGGTGCAGAAGTTAAATTTAATGTGATCATGGCAAGGCTGGGTGCAGCCTACTACATGAATCCTTATAAGGACCCGGCGTTAAAAGCCAACAGGTTTTTAGCCAGCGGTGGCCTGGGATACAGGCACAAAGGTTTTTTCGTGGATCTAACTTATGTTCATTCTTTTAATAAAGATGTTGATTTTGCTTACAGGCTGCAGGATAAAGACAATACTTTTGCCACTGTAAATAACCAACGTGGCAATGTGGTGGCCACTTTTGGAATTAAGTTTTAGTTTTTCATTTGAGGGTTAATAAAAAAGGGCGACCATACCGGTTGCCCTTTTATCTACATCAGCTCTTTTAATTTAGATACTACTATATCTATTTCTTCTTTTGTGTTGTGTTTGCAAAAGCTGAACCTTACTGCAATCTGGTTGGGATTGTTATTGACAGCACGTATAACATGCGAACCGGCATCTGCCCCGCTTGTGCAGGCACTGCCGCCACTGGCACAAATATGATTGATATCCAAATTGAACAACAGCATTTCTGAACGCTCTGTTTTGGGGAAACTAACGTTGAGCACTGTATATAAACTCCGGCCCAATACATCACCATTAAAACTCACACCTGCAATTTGCTTCTTGAGTTGTTCGTACATATAATATTTTAATGTACCGATATAAGCGCTATCGGTTTCATAATGCTGGTTGGCCATTTCAAGTGCCTTCGCAAAACCCACAATGCCATACAGGTTTTCAGTTCCGGCCCTCATATTTCGTTCCTGCCCGCCGCCGTGTATATAGGGACTGATACGCACATTTTCATTGATATACAAAATACCGGCGCCCTTTGGACCATGAAATTTATGACCGGCTCCTGTGATAAAATGTACCGGTGTGCTGCGCAGGTCAAAAGGATAATGTCCCACCGTTTGCACGGTATCACTATGAAAAATCGCATTGTACAATTTGCATAGTTCACCCACTGCATTTATATCTAGGAGGTTGCCAATTTCATTATTTGCATGCATTAAAGTAACCAGCGCTTTTTCATCTGTGGACGCAAGCAGTTTTTCCAGGTCATCCAGGTCAACATGCCCGTTCGGCAACAACTTTACATAACTCACTTTTGCCAAATCCAGCTTATCAAGATATTCCACCGTATGCAAGGTGGCATGGTGTTCAATGGGTGAGGTAATGATGTGCCTGCAACCAAGATCCTTTACGGCCGCAGTAATAGCTGTGTTACTGCTTTCTGTACCACCACTGGTGAAAAATATTTCTGCCGGGTGTGCGTTCAGGATTTTAGCAACCGTTTTTCTCGACTGTTCTATAGCCAGCCTGGTTTCCCTGCCATAAGAATAAATAGAAGAAGGATTGCCGAATTGTTCAGTTAAAAACGGCATCATGGCCTGTAATACATCTTTATCAAGTGCCGTAGTGGCGGCGTTATCTAAATAAATTCGCATGATCAAAAAAAGGTCATTGGTGAATGGACAATCGTATTGGCCGGCAAAAGTAAGCCGAAATAATTATAACATATACTAACTGACACATCCAGTGCAACGGTTTCAACATTGTGGTCAACAATAACGGAACATTGTTGTTTTGATCCACACCGGTTCCAGATAATTAACAGCCATCCAGCTGGTGTTCTTAAAACAGACAGACTTGATCCATTAGGGCAGCGTTGATCTGCTGCTGACTACATCACTTCATGAATGTCTTTCATCAGTCTTTTGGCAATATTATCAGCGGTGGTTTCAAAATTACTTTCTGCATAGATACGGATGATGGGCTCTGTATTGCTGGTACGTAAATGTACCCAGTCAGTATCAAACTCTATCTTTAAACCATCTTCACTGTTGATAGGCTGATTCTTGTATTTTGCTTTAATTTTTTCAAATACCGCTTTTACATCAATATGCTGCTCAAGTGTGATTTTGTTTTTACTGATAAAGTAATCGGGGTACGTATTTCTTAGTTGCTTGATACTTTTTTTACTCTGGGCCAGGTGCGTCAAAAATAAAGCTATTCCGATCAATGCATCCCTTCCATAATGAAGATCGGGCACAATGATGCCGCCGTTTCCTTCGCCACCGATCACCGCATTCATCGCTTTCATTTTATTTACTACATTCACCTCTCCTACAGCGCTGGGATAATAAGTACCCCCATGTTTTTCAGTAACATCCCTCAGGGCCCGGGTGCTGCTCATATTACTTACAGTATTTCCTTTTCTTTTGCTCAGCACATAATCTGCTACAGCCACCAGGGTATATTCTTCTCCAAACATACTGCCATCCTCACATACAAAGCAAAGCCTGTCTACATCAGGGTCTACAGCAATACCCAGGTTGGCATTATGTTTAACCACTTCGGTACTTAGTTCCGTGAGATGTTCGGGTAAAGGCTCAGGATTGTGTGCAAACCTGCCCGTTACTTCCTCATTCAGCACCACAATATCCTTTACCCCCAGCGCCCGCAGCATTGCAGGCACCGCAATAGCTCCCGTACTGTTTACGGCATCCACCACCACTTTGAATTTGGCCTTTTTTATAGCCGCTGCATCCACCAGGTCGTAGTTCAATATGGCATCAATATGTTTTTGCAAAACATCACTGCCATTTATCACCGCCCCTAATTTATCTACTGAAACAAAATCAAATTCTTCTTTGGCAGCAATCTCCAGCACCAGTTGTCCCTCTTCGCTGTTTATAAATTCGCCTTTACCATTCAGCAGCTTTAAAGCATTCCACTCTTTGGGGTTATGACTGGCCGTTAGTATGATGCCGCCGGCAGCTTTTTCAAAAACCACGGCCATTTCCACCGTGGGCGTGGTGCTGAAGTCAAGATCGATCACATTAAATCCCAGGGCATTTAATGTGCTGATCACAAGTCCCTTTACCATTGCACCGCTGATACGGCCATCCCGGCCTACTACTATAGTTTTATTGCTTTCATTGTGCCTTAATAACAGCGTTCCAAAAGCCGCTGTAAATTTTACAACATCAACAGGAGTTAAGTTATCGCCGGTCTTTCCCCCGATAGTGCCACGAATACCGGAAATACTTTTTATCAATGCCATTGTGCAGTAGTTTGGTGAGGGCGCAAAGATAGCGACCGGCGCTAAAACTTTTTTCACATTATTCATTTACATCAACCGCTTGCATGGGTAACGGTTACGGGTTAATGGGTTAATGGTTTATTGGTTAGGGGTTTAATTGTTCTCATTAACCTGAAAAAATTACCTTTGCGGCAAAAAAACGATTGTATGTGGCTGAACAACATTTTAGAAACCATCGGGAATACCCCTTTGATCAAACTCAATAAGATTACCAGGGACCTGCCCTGCACGGTGCTGGCAAAAGTGGAATACTTTAACCCAGGTAATAGTATCAAAGACCGGATGGCCTTAAAAATGCTGGAAGTGGCAGAACAGGAAGGGAAAATAAAACCGGGCGGTACCATTATAGAAGGTACCAGTGGCAACACAGGTATGGGGCTGGCCATAGCTGCCTGTGTAAAAGGATATAAATGCATTTTTACCACTACCGATAAACAATCAAAGGAAAAAGCAGATATACTTAAAGCTGTTGGTGCAGAAGTGATCGTGTGCCCCACCAATGTAGAACCGGAAGATCCACGCTCATATTATTCTGTAAGTAAACGCCTGGCAAAAGAAGTGCCCAACAGCTGGTATGTGAATCAATATGACAACCTTGCCAACAGGCTGGCACATTATGAACAAACAGGACCAGAAATATGGGAACAAACCGGTGGAAAAGTAACGCACCTGGTGGTTGCTACCGGCACTGGCGGCACGATTGTAGGTACGGGTAAATATTTAAAGGAAAAAAATCCCAATATCAAAGTATGGGCAATTGACAGTTACGGCAGTTTGCTAAAGAAATATTTTGAAACCGGCGAACTGGATAACAAAGAAGTATATCCCTACATCAGTGAAGGCTTTGGGGAAGACTTTGTGCCGCAGAATTACGATATGCAGTACATTGATGAATTTACAAAAGTAACAGACAGGGATGGAGCCGTTATGGCGAGAAGGATCGCAAAAGAAGAAGGCATTTTTATTGGTTACAGCGCAGGCAGCTGCCTGCAGGGGGTTTACCAGTTAAAAGACCAGCTAAAAAAAGATGATGTGGTGGTCTGTATCTTCCATGACCATGGCAGCCGGTATGTAGGAAAGATCTACAACGACCAATGGATGATAGAAAGGGGTTTTATGGAAGTAAAAACATTTAAAGATGTGGTAAATGGAAGGGGCAATCAAAAACTGGTGGTGCTCAACAGCAATAATACAGTGGCAGAGGCGGTGGCCCTGATGAAGAAGTACGATATTGAGAACATCCCTGTGTTTGATAATGGCAATAACATGGGAGCTATTTCTGAAGGGGGTTTATTTGACAAAATTCTGTCGAACGGTTCTATACTAACCCATACCGTTAGTGCAGTAATTGAAAAAGCCTACCCCGAAGTGTCTTTTGATACTCCGGTGGAAAGGTTAAGCAGTTTTATAAACAAAGAAAATGGTGCAGTACTCAGCAAGGACGAAGGCGGCAATTATCACATTGTAACTAAATATGATATTATTCAAAGTCTGGCTAAATAGATTGATAGAAAAACTACGTTTACTGTCAAATTCTTTGCTGTTGCGACTTTGATTTAAATCAGCCATACAATTGTGATACAACATATTCTAAGGCATTCGTAAAACTACGAATGCCTTTTTTCGTATTTGCCCGTTTGTGCCATTCGTATATCTTCTTTTTTTAAAGTATTTACTGCGTAGCTAAAAAAGAGCGAAACCGCTATTTGCTGTGAAAGAAATGTGAATAATCTTTGTACCGAAGTTGATTGATAACGATTTATGTCAATCATATCCAAAAATCCAGATAAACCAAAAACCAGATTGTATCCAATATCTCTGAAAAGCGAACCAATATCTCTGAAGAACAAAAAAGATTAAAAGTCCAATATCAGTCAACTTCATTTTTCCCTGGTCCCAACCGTTTGAAAATAAAAAAGCGAATTATTACAAAAAGATATAATTCCTGGAAAAACCTGCAAAACACCTGTAGCCTGCAGAAGACTGATTGAAAACCGCACCTTTATTTAAACTGCCGGTATCCGGTTTAGTACAGCCGCTGCCTTTTGTAAAACAGAAACTGTTACCACCAGCCGGGAATATAAATTCACGGCTTTGAAAACAGCGTGCTTTGTGCCAATGCACAACCCCAAACCTCAAAAAATTATTTGACAGTGTTTTTCTTTGTCAAAGAAAGTTCCCCGCCAATGCGGGGACTTTTCAATTTAATAACCTTGCCTGAAAAAAGCAGACTGCAGGATCAGCAAACACGAACCTATTAATGACTAATGATAAGCAGGAACCTTCCCAACCAGATTGCAGGAACCTATACACTTTGCTATCCGGGTTAGTGTGTAGATAATAATACCCTGCAAGAAAAATTACTCAACTTGTAGAATTATCACATCATTTTTTGCTGCCAGGATTAATAAACATGTATTGCAGTTTTCGTTCCGGGAAATAAAAATTAAGAAGAAATCATCTATGTGCAATTGTTAACGTTTTTCTGCCTTTACAAAATAAAAAGATACTACGTAGTTTTACTAATAGTATTCAGAGGTGATAGAATGCAGTGCTGTTAAGGGTTCTGGCAGAACTGGAACCTATTTTTTAAAAACCGGCAACGATTGCGTAACCATCAAATTGTTAAGAATAACTGTATATCTACGATAGGGCCGGTAATAATACCGTTGCAAAAAAGGAGCATTTGTTCTATTTGTGGTGAACAGAAAGCAATAGATATTTGTACCAGAAGTTGATTGATATATTAATTATCAATCTATCCAATCATCCTGACAAACCGTGTAAGATTCCAATCCAAGATCTTATAAAAAGCTGTTAGAAATCCAATATCAGTCAACTTCTATTTTTCTTTTAATGATCAGTATGAACAATATATTATCAGAACTATTTTCCAAACAGCCGAATAGCAAACCCAATACCTTTTAAAAACCCCGGTTCTGTAACAACCGCAGTGAAACAACTGGAACGTTACCAAAACCAATTATCCTTTACTGTTACTAACACAACAGTTGTTGAAAAACCACCAATACCAATATCCTTTGCCGGTAAAACGGCTGCAGAAAAACCACCTGCACTGAAACCCGGGATAAAATAATTTCCGGTTGAACTTTCCCAACTTGTTGTACAAACAGGTAAACTCACTAAAACTTCCGTTGCACGACCAGGATCAGCAATGGAAGTTTTTTATTTTGCTCCCGGCAACGTTCCCGTACTGTTAACAGATTTGATACCGGCATTGCATTCCATTATAGAGACGAAAAAAGCGGGTTTCTTATAAATAGAATTTCATTTTTTTTTCATCCGTTTTTACCAATGAAATTTCCATGAAATCCATGACTGCAGCGCTTTTCATTTATGCTGTTTTTTTATTCCATTTTTTACACTGATTTTTTTGTTAAGCAATTGATAATAAAATTTTTCAGCCGCCGTTTAAGTAACAGTTTCCAAACATAAAAACAAGAAACGGCTTCCTGTGAAAACTAAAGTTCAACTATCCTAAAGAAGAACACCGAAAATCCAATTCCAGTGTTACGCTTGAAAAAGAGTAACCTTGAAAAACCGGAAAAACCAATTCCTTGGCCTATGCCCTCAAAAGCGATGATGGCTGAAAAACCGAACACTGAAACCAGAAGTAAATTATTTCTGGAGAGGAAAACCCCTCTAAAAAAATTAAGATCCCGAACTGCCCTCAACAAGCAGTTCAAACAAAGGCTCCCACTGGCAACAGTGGGAGTTTTTGCTTTTATCCGGCCGGTACCGAAGGTCAAACCGGTTTTAATTTAAACAAAGCCGTATTGCTGACTACACAAAAAATATTTCTAATACAACATTGAATATAGATCAATGATTATTTTTACATCATGCTGCTCTCCTCCCCTGCTCAACTAAATTATCTTCCCAAAAGGATCATTTCTTTGGTGCCATCTTTAACCGAATTGCTGTATGATGCAGGACTGGATGAACAAATAATCGGCATCACTAAGTTTTGTGTACATCCTCCTGGATGGAAAAAAGAAAAAGCCATTATTGGCGGTACAAAGAATGTGAATGCAGAAAAAATAAAGGCATTGGCACCCGATCTCATCATTGCGAATAAAGAGGAAAATGTAAAAGAGCAGGTAGAAGCCCTTGCTGCAGATCATACTATTTACGTAACGGATATCAATACACTGCAGGATGCACTGGATGTGATCAATAACATAGGACTGATGACGTCTGCTTCTGTAAGAGCCAACCAGATCTGCAGCAGTATTAAAGAAGGATTTGCTGCCATTGAACCCATCAACAATATACCAGCTGCCTATTTTATCTGGCGGAAGCCGTACATGACGGTTGGTGGAGACACTTTTATACATGACTTGCTCTCCAGGTGCGGTTTTCAAAATATATATGCCCCGCAATCAAGATACCCGGCAGTTGATATAGAATACTTAACAGAAAACAAATGTAAACTGTTGCTGCTTTCATCTGAACCTTATCCTTTTAAACAGCAGCATATAGATGAACTGCAGCAACTGCTGCCCCATACCAAGATCATACTGGCAGATGGTGAAATGTTTAGCTGGTACGGCAGCCGTTTATTACACAGCCCTGCCTATTTTAGTGAACTGCTGAAAAGTGTATCGCAGTTCTTTACGGCTTAGCATAATGCAGGTCAACTTTACACTTATTGACTTTTATTCTGCGCTTTCAACAACTTATTAAAAATCATTCGGCAAAAAGCCAAATTCTACTACTTTTGTACAAACCAAACTAAACATCATGGGTAAGTACAGAGCCGGTGTATTATTCGGCGAAGAATTAAGAGCACTTTACAACGACGCAAAAGACAACCAGTTTGCTATGCCAGCTGTAAATTGTATCGGCACCAATAGCATCAATGCCACATTAGAAACAGCTGCCAAAGTAAATTCTCCCGTTATCATTCAGTTCAGTAATGGCGGGGCACAGTTTGTGGCAGGTAAAGGAATGCCGAATGACAAATTACAAGGCAATATCTCTGGTGGCATTTCCGGTGCATTGCATATTCATAATGTAGCGAAGTATTATGGTGTGCCGGTAGTACTGCATACCGATCATGCTGCAAAAAAATGGTTACCCTGGATCAGTGGTTTAATTGATGCCGGAGAGCAATATTATAAGGAAAAAGGCCAACCGCTTTTTTCCTCACATATGCTTGATTTAAGTGAAGAACCAATTGAAGAAAATATTCATACATCCGTTGAGTTTTATAAACGTATGGCGCCATTAGGCATGGGTATTGAAATTGAATTAGGTGTTACAGGAGGAGAAGAAGATGGTGTTGACAATAGTGATGTTGATAACGAGAAATTGTACACGCAGCCGGCGCATGTGGCGTATTCATATACCGAACTGAGTAAAGTGGGTGACTTGTTTACCATTGCAGCAGCCTTTGGTAATGTGCATGGTGTTTACAAATCCGGGAATGTGCAGCTTACGCCCATCATTTTGCACAACAGCCAGGTATATATTGAAAAGGAATTAAAAACCGGCCCTAAACCCGTGTATTTTGTGTTCCATGGAGGAAGTGGATCACCTCAGCACCAGATCAGGGAAGCTATTGGTTATGGCGCTATTAAGATGAATATCGATACCGATCTGCAATGGGCTTTCTGGGAAGGCATTCTCCAGAATTATAAGAAAATGGAAGGCTATTTACAAGGCCAGCTCGGCAATCCAGACGGTCCGGATTCGCCCAATAAAAAGCACTACGATCCACGAGTATGGCTTCGCAAGGGCGAAGAAGCATTTATCAAAAGACTGGAAGTGGCGTTTGACGATTTGAATTGTATTAACAGGAATGCGTAAAATATTTTAGGGGGAGAGAAGTTTAGGTGTTTAGTAGTGAAGTTCGTTAACGATAAACTTCTAACCCCTAAACCTCTAAACCTAAAACCTCCTACCTTTGATCTCCCCAGGCTTGCTAACGATGCAGGCTATGGAAAATACAATAACTATGGTAACAAGAGATGAAGATTTCGATGCCTTCCTTGGAGGCCAGGAATCAAACTCACTGGATACAGAACCTAAAGCATCAGGCTCAGGATGGTTCAGGCGGAAAAAGAAAGGTATTTTAACCGAAACAAAAGACAAGGCTGATGCTCCCGAGGGTCTGTGGAGCAAATGTCCAAATTGCAAATACACGTGTACCATCAGCGAACTCAAAGAAAATTTATCTGTCTGCCCCAAATGCGATTACCACCACCGAATTGGCAGTGATGAATACTTTAATATGCTGTTCGACGAAGGAACCGACCAGGAATTATATGCCAATATTGTGTCAAAAGACTATCTCGGATTTGTTGACCTGAAGCCGTATAATAAAAGACTGGATGAAACCTATGCCAAAACAGATATTCACGACTCCATCACCGTTGCTCATGGTAAAACAAACGGGCTGGATTTTGTGGTTGCCTGTATGGATTTTGAATTTATTGGTGGCAGCCTGGGTAGTGTAATGGGTGAAAAAATTGCCCGTGCCTGTGATTACTGCATTCAGCACCGCATTCCTTTTATGATCATTAATAAAAGCGGAGGTGCCAGGATGATGGAAAGTGCTTTTTCACTGATGCAACTGGCAAAGACAAGCGGTAAGCTTTCACAGCTGGCCGATGCCGGCATCCCATATATTTCACTTTGTACCGATCCTACTTTTGGCGGTACCACTGCTTCTTTCGCTATGCTGGGCGACATTATCTGTGGAGAGCCTGGTGCACTCATTGGTTTTGCAGGCCCTCGTGTGATTAAAGAAACCATCAAAAAAGACCTGCCCGAAGGATTTCAACGCAGTGAGTTTTTATTGGAGCACGGATTTTTAGATTTTATTGTGCACCGCAAAGAACTCAAGGCAAAGATGACGCAGTTGCTGGAATTGTTTAAAGGGTGAGTTGAATAAAAATACTTTACCAGGGCTGCCGGTGGCAGCCTTTTTTTATCCTTGCATAATCTCTAACGACCTGTCATTTTGTGAGCGGATGCATATGCCCTTTTGAAGATTGATCCGGTAACCACAGGCAGGATGTGAAAAAATATTTTTAATCTTACTTTTGAATAAACATTCAACGATAGGTATGGCAGAAATCAAACGGATTGCAAAGCTGTTTGCCGATCTGCAGCATGGCGACTGCTGGATCGGCGTCAATTTTAAAGATATTTTATATGACATGGATGCGGCGTTGGCAATAAAAAAGCTAAGCCATCATGGCAACAGCATCTGGCAGTTGGTATTTCACCTTACCTACTGGCGAACAGTTGTGGTGAACCGGCTCAACGGCAGCAGCACACTTCCACCATTTAAAGACTTTGACCTGCCGGATGAACTCAACGAAACAAACTGGAAACAGGCTTTGCAGGATTTTGAAAATGCTTACCATTTACTTCGCAGCACTATCCTGCATTTTAAAGCAGATCATCTGGATAACACTTCACCCAACCCGGAGCAGACATTTTACCAATTAATGATGGGCTGTCTGCAGCATGATGCGTACCACCTGGGACAAATAGCTCTTATTAAAAAGGCATTGGATAAGAAGTTGCTGTTATAAAAAAACCGGCTGCAGTATGGCTCCTGCAGACCGGCACATCAACCTGTTATAAACAAACTTTAATTACCTGATTTAACAATCTTAAGCGACCGGGTAGCAGTACCCTGGCTTACTTTCAATATATAGACTCCTGGTGTTAAATTATTCCCGAAGCTGAACCGGCTATTATTTGTACCAATTGTTTGATAAAGTACCCTTCCATCCAGGGAAAACACCTGCAACGTTACTTTTTCATTGTTTCCTCCCGTCATATCCATTGTAAATAAATTTGCAGAAGGATTTGGATAGGCCTTGATAGTGAATACGTTACTAATTTCAGAGGGAAGATTATTTCCGGCTGCTGCCATGGGCTTTAATGAACCGGAAGCCGAATCTTTTGCGACTGTTTCAGTAACAGTTTCCAGGGAAATACCGGAACCCGGTTGCACAATGGATGTCATATTTTCAACCAGGGTATCAGTTTCAGCTTTTATTTCGGGCAAATTGTCAACCACTAAAGTTGAATCTGAAGTGGAAGTATCAGCCGCCATCCTGGCCAGGGTAATGGCTGGTGCTTTTACAAGGATGATGGATGTAAATGGCTGCAACGTTACAGATGTGTAATTGGTGCCATCCAGGCCGGTATAAGTGGCACCCAGGCTCACCGTTTTAGCAGACCTGGTGGCGTTGTACTCAAATCTCAATTGCGATTCGGTATCATAACGGGTGGCAGTAACCTCATAAAATGCCACATTATCGATATAAGTGGTTCCAGAGTTTTGTTCCAGTTCAATTACAAAACTGCCGCCTGCATCTGTAGTGGGAGCATTGAATAAAAACTCATGGTCTTTTCTTCCGATACCAAAAGTTTTTATTTGTATAGGAGTAAGGTTACTGTATGGAGACCCTGTTTTGCGTATATACGCCCTGGTAATGCCTTGCTGTGTTGTGCCGTTGGTACTAAAGCGCAGCACATATTTTTTTGAAGCGCTCACTGCACCGATGGGGCTGTGTAATAAAATGTATTTATTGGCTGTGGGGGCTGTAAAGCTGATCTTTAAGGACCCGCCGGTGATCTTTCCGGTATTATCCCAAACACCGCTTACACCTGAACCAAACACCGTTAGTCCGCCAATACCAGTATTGAACAACCCATTGTTGAATTTATTTAAACCTACCAGGCTGTTAATTGCATGTTCAACAGGAATCTTAACTGGCTTTTTGCCATTGATGTCTTTTCCTGCAATTGCCTTCCATGCCTCTAATGAGTAAGGTGATGATTGTATGAGGGCACCGCCTTCAGTGCTGTAAATTTCAAAATTAAATCCTGTAGGGTTTACCATATTGTACGTATTGCTGTCAATACTTCCCAGGTTTGTTAAGGCTGATGTAAGTGTTGTGGCCGCAGGTGTATTTATTCCGGAATTGGTATAATAGAAGGCCCTTTGTGAACTCAGTTTAGGGTAAAAAACATTGTTCTTTATAGCCAGACTCCGGATAGCACCAATATGTGCCCATCGCATAATGCTCATGGCATTCAGGTTATTAAAGGACGTATTTCCCCTGATGGTGATTGTTTGCGGATTATTACAATGGATGCCGTTTTTTCCGTTATTAAAAACTGTATTATTAAGGATGTTCACGTTCATCGTTCTGCCATCTAAATAAATACCAGAAACAAAAGGAGAAGCGGAGTTTCTGCCAAATGGCGCTCCTGCCCCGTTCATTACAATATTATTGCTGATCGTTCTGTTGGTATAAACCTTTCCGGGGCTGGCATCAGTACCAGCTGCATAGGTGTAAATGCCACCGGCATCATCCTTTACACAATCAAAATAGTTTACCAGGTTGTACCGCACATTTACATTGCTTCCCTGGAACTCGATACCCACATAGCCAGTTGTATCCACCGTATTATATTCAATCAGCAGGTTGTTGGTACTGGCCATGATACCTTTGTACGAGTTACCATTACTTAAACCCATGCCTGGCAGTACCCCTGTATTTTTTACAACACAATTACGTATCGTAATATTGGTACCATTGCTGGCAATAGCAAGGATGCCATTGCTTAAACTGTTGCGGATAGTACAGTTTTCAATTAATAAATTTGATGTAAGGGAAGTATTGATCGCACCTGTACCAGAATTATTAATATCACAGTTTTGAATATTAACATAATTACTGGATAAAGCAACAATAGCATTACCATTGGCGCCTTCAAAATACAGGTTGCTGATATGGATATAACTTTTAGCAGACAAAGTGAGGAGCGTATCTATACAGCTTGCCCTTACCGTGTAACCCGAGGGTGATGCCGTACCAAAATACATCTGCAGATACCTGGTACTGGATTTAAAATACCACTCCCCCAGCCTGTCCAGCGTACGCACATCGTTCTGAATAAAGTAGCCGTAACCGTTAGAACCTGTATAGGTGGATCCACCGGTGTTGGCAAAAGTCAAGGTACCCCCGTTATGACCTGTGATTTTTCCACGGTCTAGCACCCACAATTTTTTTCTTACCGCCACTTCCGCCCCAGTCCAGTTAGTAGCGCTGGTAAGTTGTGCATCAGTGATGGAGGTGGCACCTGAATAAGTTTCATAGCTCAGATAACCACCATTGGCTGCGTCTTTATTCGGATAGCGTCCAAGTGCCTGCGCATTCCCGTTCAGCGTTACCATATTTAAAGAGCTTTTAGCACCAGGAATATAGGCCTGGTATATACCCGTACTTACGGTTGTCCACGATGAAGCAGTTACAAAGCCAGTGATAATTGGCTTGTTGCCGGTACCATAGGCGCTGAACACAATGGGTTTTCCCGAAGCACCCGATTTACCCACTACTATTGCTCCATAAAACGTATCACCCCTTCTAAACAGGATACTGTCGCCAGCCACCATACTGCCAAATGAGGCATTCAGTTTTGCAATACTCAGCCAAGGTGCGGATGCAGAGGTGCCACTATTGTTATTGTTGCCATTGGCTGCTATATAATAATTCTTTGCAGAAGCCGAAAAGCTTACAATAGTTAACAATGTCATTATATACACGAAGGAGTACTTCATTTATTATGAATTTTAATTTAATTAAAAAGGGAGCCTTATGTTAAAACATTCACTGTTTGATGGGAAACATCAAATAAAAAAACATACAGTGCAATAACCTGGTCTTGATAGTAACTGGTAAGGGAAGTTTACAGGTAAATACTTTTTGCCGGGATATAAAGGGCCGGATAAAAGGTTATTACCCCGTAGCCAAACGCTATGCCAAAGGGAAAATGCCGGCAGGAAGAAGCATTATTTTAACAGTTGAACCCTATATAAAAAAATTTACCATGTAGTACTACAAACTGCAACCGTTTGTGTAGAGTATGCTCTACAACAGCACCGGCAAAGTTCTAAACTATCTTGAGTGAATGTTCTATTGCAGGATAAAGCACAATGATGGTTCTTTGCAGTATCAATGAATGAATGATTCAAACACCCGTTGTTCAATTGAATTAACACTTGTGAAAAACCTTTTTATTTTTTCAATTCCAAAAAAACCGCCTTGCTTACTCTGAAATTTGCAGGAATTGAAAGCCATCCAATGTTTTTATAAGTATGATTATTGAAAAGCCACCTGGGAAACCAGGTGCTTTTTTTTTATTGCAATTCCTGTAGTCTCTTCCACAGTAGCTCCCGGCTTTGTAACTGGCTCCCGTTAAACCATAGTATCGACTCATCTTTTTTAAACCAGGTCATTTGCCTTTTGGCATATTGTCTTGTATTTACTTTAATAGCTTCAATAGCCTGTGAAAGACTGATCTCATTCTTTAAATAACTGAACAATTCCCGGTAACCCACCGTTTGAAGGGCATTCAGATCTTTGTAGGGCATTAAAGATCTTACTTCCTCTACCAGGCCATCTTTTATCATCATATCCACTCGCTTATTAATGCGTTCGATCAATACCGGTCTTGGCAATTCCATACCTAGTTGTATGATATCAAAATCCCTTGTTTTTTTTTGTTTTGAGTGAAAATCCAGGATAGATCTGCCGGTAGATAGTTTTACTTCCAGCGCCCTCATCATCCGCTGCGGATTTTGCATTTCTCCGTTTTTAAAGAAATGGGCATCTTTTTCTGCCAATTGATTTTGTAACCAGCTAATTCCATGCTTGTTAAACTGTTCAATCAAAGCTGATCTTACCAGTGCATCTGTTTGCGGCACTTCATCCATGCCTTCACAAAATGCTTTTATATATAGACCGGTGCCACCCACCAGTACGGCTATCCTGTTTTTCGAAAAAATAGCTGCTGCTTTATCCAGTGCATATTGTTCAAAACTGGCTGCATTTACATTGTCATGGATGGAATGCGAATGAATAAAATAATGCGGAACCGATGCAAGCTCTGCTTCTGAAGGCTTAGCTACACCAATATTCAGTTCTTTAAAACATTGACGGCTGTCGCACGAGATGATCTCAGTGGAAAAATGTTTTGCCACTTCAATGGCAAATGCCGTTTTACCTACTGCGGTAGGTCCAACTATTACAATGCAGGTGTTTTTCATATTTTTTGGAAGGCTTGTAAAGAGCCGTAAAAAATAAAAACTAAAAAAAGCCTGATCGGGTCAGGCTTTTATTATCAATGGTTTTAAAGTCTTAAAACTCTTCTCCTGCTTCCTCGGTACCCGCTTCCTCTTCGGTGCCTGCACCTGTAGCATTGCCATCCTCATCTTCTTCACTAAATCCATCCAGCATGGCAGCAGAGTTAAGATCATATTTTTCCTCCACTTCAGCCAGGCGGCTGTCAACCAGACCTTTGGTGCCGTATTGAGGTGGGGCAATACCTTCAGTGCGGATACAGCCGGGATAGGTGAGCTTTTTATTTTCTTCCTTATCCACTTGTATCAACTCTACCCTGAATGTCCAGAGTTTATTAAAGTCATACACGTAAATAAATTTCTGGTTCGGGTCTTTTATTTCAGATCCCATCAGGGTGTCGGCCATTATCAATGGGTCTGCCTTATAAGCTTTGTCCTCATATTTTTCAAGCGAAATCTCCCTGCCCCTCACCCAGTTATCATTACTTCGGTAAAAAGTTGCTTTATGCTTGCTGTCAAACTCATAACTTTTTAGGATCGTCGTGTGGAGGTCTGCAAAAGTCTGGGTATGACGTATCACAATATCCCTGTAAACGCTGTCATCGTCTTCCCAATAAACCCTGAATTTTAATATTGCCATAAAACGAAATTAGGGATTAGAAACGAAAATGGGAAAATTACGAAGGAAGAAATACGAATTGGGAAAATCATTCCAGTGCTGTCATTTTTAAATACCCGCTTTGGCCGGTTAGTCTGATTTAAAAGCAATGGCCGTTGGTAAAGTGCCGGTAACCCCTTCATACCTTACCCTGGCAAGTTTGTGAGGTGAAAATTTGAATGTACAGGTTTGTATGGTGCCTCCATTGATCGTCATACGTCGGGCATTGTCTTTCCAGGTGATGCCAGTACCAATGCTTTTGTCTGATTTGATGGCAACGATGGTGAGCATATTGAATGCCACTCCGTTCAACGGATTTTTAGCAGCATTGGGTTCCCCCGGGTTGTCACCCACTATCAACTGGCTTTCGCCAGAGTGATAACTTTCGAGGTAAACAGAATTGAACAGGTTGTTGGATGCTGCTACATGAAGACCAATACCGCAGGAATGTGCATAATATACGTCCACCACCAGTTGGTTGCTTCTTATTTCTATCCCTTTGTCACAAAACCAGGCCGATATATTCTCTAGTTTTCCCGAATGGTTCTGTATTTCGTATATGCCCCGCTGGCAGTACTCAAACTTGAGGTTTCTGATATCCATCATACCACAATTATTCAGCATCAAACCTTCCTTTAAACCCCAAAAAAGTACCTGGTGCAATTTTAAATTGGGTGTGTACAATGCCAGTATGCCCACCTGGTTGTTTTTTCTGTACAAAGGCTTTTCTCTTAAAGCCGGCCTGCCGCCTTCTGTAAAGCTTCCCTTGCCATAAATCCCGATATTACTGATCTCCGCAGTATATTGCCTGGTGCTGCCTGAGTTCCTGGTATCACCTGCTGCCTGGTAAGAAATTACCGGCTTCAATTCAATACTGTCGTTAAAGTCTGCGTATATCGACACCGTGCCCGAGCCTACGATCTTTATACTGGCCGTCCTGGTACCTTTTTGAAATTCACCGAGGTTAAGTTTAGTTGTTTTTAAGTACTTCTTTACAGGGTCAGACGAAAAGCAGTTGGCGGCTTTTATGGCATAGCCTCCAATAACCAATGTGTTTGTAAACCTATACACACCGGCTGGAACAACAATCTCCGGTGTTTGATATTGCGGAAAGCTAAGTACATAAGCGATGGCACTGTCCCACGCCGGCAGATCATCCTGGATACCATCGCCTTTGGCCCCAAAGTCTTTTACATTTACCTGCTGGGCATACTGCAGCAGGTAAATGCAAATGAATACAGCCAGCAGAAATATTTTTTTCATGTTGTAAATTAATTGTAGTGTCAGCATCAGGCAGGCAGCTCATTCAACTGCCTTTTACCTGGGTACCAGTCCCTGTTCTTTGGCTTTTACTATCATAAAAGCATAAGCGGCATCAAAGTCATTGGGGATTACACCATCCAGTATAGCTTCCCTGATGGCATTTTTAATATCCCCCACGATTTTGCAAGGCTGTAAATTAAAAGTGCTCATGATGGTTTCTCCGGTAACAGGTGGTTGCCAGTTCCGCACCTGGTCTTTACTTTCCACTTCTTCGCAGCGTTTTTCAACCAGTTCAAAATTCTCCAGGTAACGTTTTACTTTTTGTTTGTTTTTGGAAGTGATGTCGGCCCTGCATAACATCATCAGTGCATCAAAATCCTCTCCGGCATCAAACAGCAAACGGCGGATAGCGGAGTCCGTTATGCTTTCTTTGGTTAAACTGATGGGCCTTAAATGCAGTTCCACCAGTTTACGCACCAATTTCATCTTGTCATTCTGCGGCAGCTTTAGTTTGGTAAATATCTTCGGCACCATCCTTCCACCCACTACTTCATGACCGTGAAAGGTCCAGCCATGGCCTTCCTCAAATTTTTTTGTTACCGGCTTGGCAATATCATGCAGTACGGCGGCCCAGCGTATCCAAAGGTCATCCGTTGCCATACAAACATTATCCACAACCTGCAGGGTGTGATAAAAATTATCTTTGTGTCCGTACCCGTCAATGTATTCGGCGCCGGCAAGTGCCACCATTTCAGGAAAAATGATCTTTAACAAACCGCTTTTATATAACAGGTCAAAACCAACTGAAGGCTTGGGTGTCAGCAATATCTTATTTAGTTCGTCTGCTATCCGCTCACCACTCACTATTTTTATCCGGTGAGCATTTTCTTTGATGGCAGCAAAAGTTGCGGGGACAATGGTATAATTCAACTGGGCAGCAAAACGTATTCCCCTCATCATCCGTAGTGGATCATCACTAAAGGTTTTTTCCGGCTCCAGGGGCGTTTGTATCAGCCTGGCCTCAATATCTTTTACCCCATTAAAAGGATCCACCAGTTTGCCAAAATCATCTTTATTCAGGCTGATGGCGAGTGCGTTGATGGTGAAGTCTCTTCTATCCTGGTCATCTTCCAGGGTTCCCGGTTCAACTTCCGGCTTGCGGCTGTTGCGGCTATAGCTTTCTTTACGGGCTCCTACAAACTCTATTTCCCAGTCATCGGTTTTTATTTGAGCCGTACCAAAATTTTTAAAGAAGTTCACCTCTGGTTTGGGTGAAAATTTTTTTGATACTGCTTCTGCCAGCAAAATACCGTTACCCAGGCACACAATATCCATGTCTTTGGTAGGCCGGCCAATGATCTTATCCCTTACAAATCCGCCAATAAGATAGCTGGGCATCTGCAAAGCAGCAGCTGACTCACTGATCTTATTCAAAATTTCCAATTCTTTATTTGTGCAGGGAATATCCATGACGGCAAAAATAACGGGCAATCTTCAATGAGCAATAGGCAACAGGCAATAAGCAATATGCAACTGACTACAGGCCATTAGCAGCAGACAATAAAAAATCGGTACAATACTATTTTCTGCATTATAAACGTCAACCTTGATATCATCTGTTTCCATTTTCCTAATTCCCCAATTTTCACATTGCGTCTTTGCCACTTTGCGCATTGTACATTGCCAATTAACCAATCCGGCATTAATGTTGTCACTATATACATCCACTAAAAAAACAGCTGTTCCGCTGTACATTTTGACATTTTGACTATATATTGAATTATGAACCATAACCAGTACATTTTACAGTGCGGCGAAGACGAAATGGAGTTTATGCCCATCATTCCCTTAAACGAAGACGGAACTGAAGACGAAGGCCTGCAAAGCATTTCAGGCGATCTACCCATCCTGCCTTTAAGAAATACGGTCCTTTTTCCGGGGGTGGTTTTACCCATCACAGTAGGCAGGGATAAGAGTATAAAGGCAGTACAGGACGTTTATAAAGGTGACAAATTGATAGGTGTGATAGCGCAAAAAGATAGTAGCGTGGAAGAACCTACCGTAAGCGACCTGGAAGAAATTGGAACGGTGGCAAAAATTGCCAAACTTATAAAAATGCCAGATGGAGGAACTACGATTATCATACAAGGAAAGAAACGTTTCAAGATAGATGAGATCACTACCGATGACCCTTATTTTAAGGCCAAAGTGGTACTCCTGGAAGAAGAAGTGGTAAAAGATGACCCTGATTTTGCTGCCATGACGGGCAGTATCAAAGACCTGGCATCCCAGATCATTACCCTCTCTCCCAACCTGCCCAGCGAAGCCGGCATTATTTTAAAGAATATCGAAAACCCGGCTTTTCTGATTCATTTTGTGAGCAGCAACCTCAGCAGCGACATCAAAGACAAACAACGCCTGCTGGTAACCAATCATATTAAAGCAAGGGCGGAATTATTGCTCAACCTTTTACATACAGAACTTCAATACACGGAGCTTAAAAATAAAGTAACCAATAAAACAAGGGCTGAACTGGATAAGCAGCAGAAAGAATATTTCCTGCAGCAGCAAATGAAAGCCATTAAGGAAGAATTGGGTGGCGATAATGTGGCGGAAGTAAAGGACATGCTGAAAAAAGCGGAAACCAAAAAATGGACGGATGCGGCAAGGGATATGTTTAAAAAAGGTATCGAGAAACTGGAAAGGATGCACCCAAGTACACCAGATTATTCCGTGGTGTATAACCATCTCGACCTTATGCTCGACCTTCCCTGGCTTGATTATACAGAAGACTCCTACGATTTAAAGAAGGCCAAAAAGATATTAGACCATGATCACTACAGCATGGATAAAATAAAAGAAAGAATATTGGAGTACCTGGCTGTTTTGAAATTAAAAGGAGATATGAAAAGCCCGATACTTTGTTTTGTTGGCCCGCCGGGTATCGGTAAAACCAGCTTAGGAAAAAGTATTGCCAATGCGGTGGCCCGTAAATATGTAAGGGTTAGTTTGGGTGGCCTGCATGATGAAAGTGAGATTCGGGGTCATCGCAAAACCTATATTGGTGCTATGCCGGGTCGTATTATCCAATCTATCAGGAAAATAAAAAGCAGTAACCCGGTAATGATCCTGGATGAAATTGATAAGATCGGCACCGATCATCGTGGCGACCCTTCTTCTGCCTTGCTGGAAGTACTTGACCCTGAGCAGAACAACAATTTTTATGATAATTATCTTGAGCTGGAATATGACCTGAGCAAAGTGTTATTTATTGCCACAGCCAATAACCTCAATAATATCCAGCCAGCATTGAGAGACCGTTTGGAGATAATTGACCTGAGTGGTTATGCGGTGGAAGAAAAAATTGAGATCGCCAAACGCCACCTGTTGCCCAAACAAAAAGAGGCACATGGCTTAAAAGATGTCAATATAAAAATTGCCGATAAAGTACTTGAAAAATTAATTGAAGATTACACTAGGGAAAGCGGTGTACGTGACCTCGACAGGCAACTCGCTGGTGTAATGCGTAACCTGGCAAAACAGTATGCTACAAAAGGAAAGATAAAACCAACCCTTACACAACAGGACCTGGAAAAAATATTGGGCAGGGCAAGATTTACCAACGATATGTACAAAGTGGCCAATATGCCAGGCGTGGCTGTTGGGCTTGCATGGACCTATGTTGGTGGAGACATTCTTTTTATAGAAACCACCCTGAGTGATGGTAAGGGTGAATTAAAAATGACAGGTAATCTTGGTAACGTGATGAAAGAGAGTGCTTCTACTGCCTATACCTGGCTACAGGCCAATGCCAAAAAATTTGATATCGACCCGGAAATGTTCAGCAAGAAGAACGTTCATATTCATATCCCTGAAGGCGCTGTACCAAAAGATGGGCCTAGTGCCGGAATAACTATGATGACTGCGCTAACCAGTGCATTTACCAATAAACGCATACGGCCCTATTTAGCCATGACAGGTGAAATAACACTCCGGGGACAGGTGTTACCCGTTGGCGGCATCAAGGAAAAAGTACTGGCTGCAAAAAGAGCCGGTTTAAAGGAAATTATTATGTGCTGGCAGAATGAGAAAGACGTGGCAGAAATAAATCCTGCTTTTATAAAAGGAACTAAATTTCATTATGTAAAGACCATGCAGCAGGTGCTGGAGATAGCACTTTCATAAATAGCTGGTAAAGTACACATCCATATCATTGCACTTTACGTAATTGACGGGGTATAGTTACCATAACTATATTCATGTTGGTTGTTTTAAGGTTGTAAAAATCCTCCTGGGTCTCCAGGAGGATTTTTATTGTGATTCCTCTCACATTTTTGATCGTTGTTTTCAGCCCCTTCAAAAAAAAATTAAAAAAATAAAAAAAAATGTTGCGTATGTCATAACAAAATCTGAAATTGCACTCATAGGAATCAACATCATTCATGTTGGTTGTTTTAAGGGTTAAAGAAATTCCCTCCCGTTCTCGGGAGGGAATTCGTTTTTTAGGCAATAACCGGAAGATCCTTATATACTTTCGAAGAATTGATCTTTAATATTCTGCAGCTTTTTTTCCAAACAATACCACAAAACCTGTGATCAGAAAGGCAGCTACCACATCAATGGTATAGTGAGCATGCTGAAAGAGAACCAGAATCCCAACTGTAATGGCTGCTAAAAAACCAATCAGCCGGTCTGTTCTTTTTTCAAAACAGAGCGCCAGCATCAGCATATTGGAGGTATGGCCAGAGAAGAAAAGATCCTTGGTCATAAATACGTCCTTACCGCCATATGTGATACTTGTTAGCGGGTCTTTGATAGCTATGAGTGTTGCTGGTGGATCGAGTGGTGTAAGATAAATGGAAAGCATCCTCATCAGACTAAGAAAACTGAGGCAATACACCGCATTGATAAAGATGGAAGGGTAATAAAAGCTTCTGACAATAAATAACAGAGTGGTAGACCAGATGATAATAAAAATAGGAATGGAGAGGTCTGCGGGACCAATGTACCGGAGCAGCATATCATCCAGGATTACGCCATTGCGCTTTTCGATATAGGCAAAAAAATAGGGGAATAAAAGGAGAATGCAGGTGAGCATGATCACCCCGGCAATCTGTTTGTTTCTAAACCGGGTATTTTCAAGCGCTGCTCCCCAGTTGGTTGTTTTAATACCAGCATAATTTGTTTGTTCCTGCACAGTTGCAAATGTACTTTATCAGGATTAATTTTCAGATCTGGCGGCGAAATTAACGGAACCTTACAAGATGGAACAGGCAGTTTTACTTGGTTACCACCGGCTCATCGGGCACTTTTTTATTCTTGGCATCTGCATTGAGGGCTACAGAAAAAACAAATAAGATCTTGCCATCTGCAATTGCATCATCCGCATTCAGCATTTCAGCCTTGCCAAAATTACTGTCGTTGCAGTTGACACAGCCTAATATGATCTCCTCCTTATAAAAATCGAGTTTTCCCTTGTTGCCGGTGATCACTGTACCCGGCTTGGTTGAACTGCCTGCGTAAAAATGAATGTCATCACCGTTTAATATTCTCAGTTCATACAAGGTCATACCGGGATGAACGCCGCTTTTGAAATGCCATTCGCTTTCGGCCACAAAACTACCTGTTCCTACAGCGCTCTTTAATTTTTGCTGGCTTCCAAACAATACGTCGTCTATCCCTCTCCTGTTCACCTCATCCTTCCATATAAATACTGCCTGGCGTGGCGTATTGCTAAACAATACAGAACAATTCGCCAGTTCGTTGCCGGAGAAATAATAGAAGTCTTTTTTTACATTCTCTTCTCCAAAATAATGTACCAGGTACTCATGCGATGGAAAGTGCAACAGGTCATCGGCATATACCACATCCTGCGGGTCAGGAAAATCCTGTTCGTGTATCTGTAGCGTATAAAACTGAATGCTGTCTCTTATTTCATTATAGGTTTTAATGGTAAAGTCCTTATGCTGAAAAAAAAGGTTTGCCTTACCTGGTTCACCTTCCATATTGCAGTAAAAGCCCATGGCTTTCAGCTCTTTTATCAAAGTAATAAATTCTTCTTCTGAGGCTGTTTGATAGACAAGATGAAAATCTTTTTCAAACTCTTTGCACAAAATAGCACGTTGAATGGAATCAACCACTTTCCCCTTTTTTACAGCAGACCTGAATTCGTAATGTTTGATCAGCGTGTCTTCGTTCTTAGTGTTATAAGTGAACATGAACTTTTTCCGTGCAGCCCAATCATCAAATTTAGCAGCCGGTATAGTGAATATTTCAACCAGTTTTTGTGAATTCAATGCCTGTCCGAACAAGTTTTGTACAGATAAAAAGAATAAGCATGGTAAAAGCAATTTCTTCATTGGCCGTTTTTAAAATTGGGACAAAATGATAGCATGCAGGAATGATTCCTGTGGAACTAAGGGAATAACGAAAAAAACAGCGGCTTATTACTGAAAAGGAAACTTACCTGATCAAACCAGCTGGGTATGCTGTTTGATTTGACTGCACCAGGCTAAAAACTTTTGCAGGCCTTTGCGCCTGGCTTCGTCCAACCGGTATTGTATGAATTGGGTATAATATTTTTCCAGGTCAAATTCTTTACAGGGATTTTCTTTTATCACTTCATCCAGTCTTTGCAAACCGTATTCATTGGCTTCATTAAATGCCTTGGTAAATTGCAGCGGCACTGGTTTATTGCTCACCCAGGCGGCAAATACAAATGGAAGACCAGTGTGCTTTTTCCATGCCTCGGCAAGATCGTAAATATAAGGAGACACTTTTCTCTGTTTAAACGCCCTGTCTCCAATTACCACTGCAGCGGTACTGCCTTTAATTTCGCTGATAAAGTTAATACCTGCTTTTTTAAACGCCGGCTTTACCTGCCAGTATTCTTTTAGCAGGTATTGAACAAGCAATACAGATGTACGGCTCTGGTAATCGAGCAATACAGTCGTTATTTCCTCTAATGGTACTTCGCTAAAAAGACAAACGCTGACTACCGGCCCGTCAGCGGCTATACAATAATCAGCTACAATATGGTGTTCTTTTAAATCGGGAATGATGGCTACGGGTACCAGGCCAATATCAATCAAATTGTCCAACAAGGCCTGCGCTATTTTACCAGGATAACCAAATGTGAGTTCCACATCATCCTTCATCAATCCTTTTTCCAGTCCGTACACGAGAGGTTTTGTATTCAGATAATTTACAGCACCCACCCTTATTTTTCTTCCGCCAGCTTCGGTATTCAAATTCATGCAGCAAAGATACGGGCAAGGCCTGTTTTTTCGGCAGCAGCTGCTATCTTTGCGGCCTCACATTACATTATGGAAATATCAGCACTTACCGCCATTGGTCCGGTGGATGGAAGATACCGCAAACAACTGCATCACTTAGACGAATATTTCAGCGAATTTGCCCTTATCAAATACCGGGTACTGGTAGAGGTGGAATATTTTATATTTCTATCAGAGAAGAAATTTTTCAAATTACCTGCACCTGTAAAAGCACAATTGCAAAAAGCTGCTGCTGAATTTTCTATTACAGATGCCCAACAGGTAAAAGAAACAGAAAAGATCACCAACCACGATGTAAAGGCAGTGGAATATTTTCTGAAGGCTGTACTGGATACCTGCCATGCCGGTCATCTGAAAGAATGGATACATTTTGGTCTCACCTCACAGGATATCAACAACACCGCTATCCCCTTAAGCTGGAAACAGGCCATGGAGCATGAGTATTTGCCAGCCATAATAAACCTGCAGGCGGCGGTAAGTAAAATGGCCGCCAATTATAAAACGGTACCCATGCTTGCAAAAACGCATGGGCAACCTGCGTCGCCAACAAGACTGGGCAAAGAAATGATGGTGTTTGTTGAAAGAATAGAGAATCAGATACAACTGTTCAGCTATATCCCCTTCACTGCCAAGTTTGGCGGTGCTACCGGAAATTTTAATGCTCACATGGTGGCCTACCCTAAATACAACTGGGTAAAGTTTGCCAATGAATTTGTAGAAACAAGGCTTGGCCTGGGCCGCCAGCAGTTCACCACTCAAATTGAACACTATGATACATTGGCGGCTCATTTTGATGCAGTAAAAAGGATCAATACAATATTGATCGATTTTTGCCGTGATATATGGACCTACATCAGCATGGACTACTTTAAGCAAAAAACAAAAAAAGGTGAGATCGGTAGCAGTGCCATGCCACATAAAGTAAACCCGATTGATTTTGAAAACGCCGAAGGCAACCTGGGTATCGCCAATGCATTACTGGAACATTTTTCGGCAAAGCTGCCTGTATCAAGATTGCAGAGGGACCTTACGGATTCCACCGTGTTGCGTAATATTGGTGTTCCGGTAGCCCATACCATACTTGCGATAAAATCTATCGAAAAAGGCATTGAAAAACTGGTACTGAATGAAACCGCAATCCATCGGGATCTTGATAATAACTGGGCCGTAGTGGCCGAAGCCGTGCAAACCATTTTAAGAAGGGAGAATTACCCGGCTCCTTATGAAGCATTAAAGGAGTTGACAAGGGGCCGTGCAGCGATAGACAAAAGAGCCATTCATCAATTTATCAATAAACTAAAAATTTCAGCCGGGATCAAAAAAGAACTGAAGGCTATAACACCCTTCAATTATACCGGCTTGTAGATCATTTCACCATCACTTTTACCTGTTGCTTTGTATTATTGGGCAGTAACACATTTAACTGGTATATACCGGATGTTAAATGCATGGATGGTGAAATGGTAAATGTACTGCTGCCTCCCGGGTGATGTATCTTATTGGCAGTGATCGATTTTCCTTCAGCAGAAAGCAGCGTCATACGGTATTCACCAGCCGGCAATTTACTGCTTACCTGCACAGCGATGGTATTATCAACAACCGGGTTAGGGAACACATATAAGCCTGTACCTGCTTTTAACACAACAACCCTTGCAGTGCTGCTGTAATTGATCACATCCTGCCTGCTTACAGCCTTAACACGATAATAGAAAATGCCAGTGTTGGTGTACAGATCTGTGAATGCATACCTGCAGGTACTGCCATGACCCCTGCCAGCTACAGCACCAATGGCAGAAAAGTTGATCCCGTCTTCAGAACGTTCCACTTCGTATTTATCCAGGTTGTCTTCATCGGTAGCTTCCCAGGCAACCGTAACAGTTTCATTTTTAACCGCTGCGTTGCATTTAATAAAGCGATGCCATTTTCTAAAAATCAGCCTGAACCGCTCCCATGCAGCGCTGGCATCATCCGTAACAGAGAAAGGTACCAGGGTTGCTTTCTTCAAACTCACCGGGGTCTTTATATTGAGATAGGTATCTTCCAGGTAACAGGCAAGATTGTTTACCTGCATACTATCGGGCTCAAATGCAAACTGGTAATTGCGGGCCCTCATTTGCGATGTATTAAAAAAGATGGTGTCTCTCATAGACACAGGTCTTCTTCTTTCAATAGCAAATACTTTTCCTCCCCGCCTTAATCCAAGGTTCTCAGAGCTATTGTAGAATTTGTCTACATCCAGCTCGTCAGCGTTGTTATTGTAGGATGCTTTGAAATTAACCAGCACACCGTCTATAAGCGACCTGCTGTTATCATGATCAACATATAAATTTGTCCGCAACTGGCTTTTTACAGCCGTTGCCGGTCTGAATACAAGGCTGGTGCTGCCATCTGTTTTTATCGATTCATTCAGGTTAATGGTTTTGGTTGCAGCACCAAAATCAACCATTACAGCAGCACCCGACTGTATCGTTCCCAAATTATCAATTCCCTGGCTGCCGCCTGACGAAGGATAATCGTTCAGTGTACTTACGGTTCGGTCGTAAGATGTACCGTTATATGCCAATGTTACCCATGCACCTGCTCCATAGGAACCTGTGAGGGTCGGATCCCACATATAGTATTTGTTTTCACCTGGCGTAAACCCGTTCTGAGCGGCAATACTGTTGAAATTGATCGCCGAAGCAAATGGGTTACCCAATACCGTTATACCGGTACCGGTGATACTCACCGGTGTGGTATTGGCCAGTCTTAATTGACCGCTTGTTCTGAGCACCGTATTATTGGGTACCGTAAGTGTTCCAAACGTAAGGTCAACTGCCCTGCTGCCCCTTACAAAAAGCATATAGCCTGGCTCGTCAGTTACTTTTTGTGTGTACAGCGAAGTGGATACAGGCAAACCATTCCATGCCCCGGCACTGAATACCTTGATGGAAGGATTTCCATTTACGTTCTGGTCATATCCATTGGCGTTGGTACCACCGCTGATGTGCAGGCCATAACCATTATTGGGATTACTTGCAGGTGTTGCAGGCCCCATTGGCCATTTGGTTACTCCTTCCTGCCAGTTGCTGTTAATACTTCCAGCCGATGATGGAGTTACCGGTGCTGTAAGCAGTCTCCATGCTCTTTTTGCAGGAATAAAGCGTTCTACAATAAATTTACCAGTACCATTATAATTAAATGATGCACCAGTACCGGCAACGCCTACACTGGCAGTTGCTGCGGCATCAGATTTAATTGTGATATCGCTGTTGTTTAAGCGCACAGTGCCGTTTGTTGGCTGCAGTTTTCCGGACACGGTAAATGACTGATCAAAATCCACACCTGCACTATTGTTCACTTCCAGCACATGCATGGCGCCCACCGTGGCTGTGCTGCCCGGGAAGCTTTGCGGAGCAGTGCCATTCAAAATGATATGACCATTATTTGTAATGGTACCGGCTGTATTAACGTAATTTCCTTTTATTGACAACAGGCCTGCTGAGCTAACGGTAACCGATGCCCCTGAATTGATAGTGATGTTTCTTACATCCTGCAGGCTACTGATAACGGGATAGTTGATGAGCCCGGAAGGTATGATCGCATCCGTACCGGCAGTAGGAACAAGGCCGCCGCACCAGTTAGTATTGTCATTCCAGCTGGTATTATTTCCCAGCCAGGTACCAGTGAGGTTTACTGTTACTGCTGCTGCAGGATTACCTGTTGAAGCAGCAGGCACATTTCCATCACAGGGGGCTGTACCACCGCTTGCCCTTACATAATAATTGGCACTGGCAACTGGCGTGATCGTTAACGACGCATCTGCGGAAGTTAACGCCGGGCCTACTGGTGTTATAAAATTATTGGCCGGCGTTCCTTCGTACCACTGCCAGGATGCACCCGGAACAATGGAACCGCCGCTTTGTGTGAGGGTAATATCGCTGCCTTCGCAAATAGTAATGACTGCCGATCCGTTTGCCAATGCCGCTGTATTGGATACCGACGCCGGGATCACCAGTACGGTTTCCACATTAGTTGGGCCATTACTTACACCACAACTTACAATGGCCTGGTAGTAGGTGGTGGCAGTTACCGAAGCCGGAGAGTAAACCAGCGTGTTACCACCCACATTCGTCCACGGACCGCTGCTGCTGACTGTTGATTCCTGCCATTGTACGGAACCAGCGGTACCCGTTAGCGTTAGAACCGGAATACCAGCGTTACAAAAGTTTGCAACAGATGAACTTAACGTACCGATGGTATAAGGAGATGGTGTTATAGAAGTACTGTAGGTATTATTGGTTACATCCAGGTCAGTAAATCCGCCACCTACTGAAGTGCTGATGGCAAAATTATACGTGCCGGCCGTACTCATATTAAGCGTCCCCCCCAGGGTTACCACTACCGAATCTCCTGCAGCCAGTGTGCCGGTATTCACTAAGCCGGTTAAGTTGGTAGTAACAGCGCCTGTAATGGCTGCCAATACAGTAACCGGTGAAGCTGCAAAATTGATGGCAGCATTGTTATAGTTCTTTATCGTAACCCTTACCTGAACATTGGTGGTATTACAGGAAAAAACAGTAGGATTAAAAAGATTAACAGGCCCCATATCAGCCCTGGATACAGCAGCAAGATTGGCAGCATCGGCACCAATATCTGCAGGCGTTAAGGAAGCCCGTACCTGGTTATCAAAATCATCTGTGATGGCGGCAATGTTATTTCCATTAGCTTCCACAACAGATGTTACGGGGCTGGGTTTTATATGAAGGTCAACGGTGGTTGATGAACCTGCCGGTAATACAAACTGGGGATCAGCACTGTAGGAATTGGCATCACCACCAATGCTGGTTCGCCATGCTGCGAGTGAAGTCACATTACTGCCGCCTAAATTGGCCAGTACATTACCGGTTCCTGTTGCAAATAAAACATTGTAATTGGAGGTAACACCGGCTCCGGACAACAGCTTTACCGCATAATGCGCTGGCGAACTGCCGGATGCATTTGATCTGGCGTTATAAAAAATATTATTTTGGTAATTGCGGTTAACGGTGCCGGCTATCGTGCTGTTAAATGCAAATGTATTCTCACCTGCCCCCACATTGGCACCACCCAGGAATACACTATTAAAATAAAAATCATTTATACCGGCTTCTTCCAGGATACCGGTAATACCAAAACCAACATTCAGGTTTCCACCGGCACTGTTGATCCCCAGCTGTACCATATTATTTTTGTACACAGTTGTGCCAGCTGCCGCATGTATACCAACCAGCGGCGACGAAGTTTCGGTAGTATTAGGTGAGAGCGAGTGAATAAAATTCTGTTCAATGACATTGGTTCCGCCTGCAGGTCCGGCATAATATATACCAGCCAGGCCGATACGTGTTATCGTGGAGGCTGTTGAAAGTACCTGTATCCTGTTTTTACTGATCAGCTGGTTAACTCCGGTAGCGGTATTGCTGATACCAATGGCAGAATAAAAAGCTGCATTTGAATTGTAACTTCTCAGGCCAGAAACAATGTTTGAAGTAACAGCATAAGTGGCAGTTCCACTTAGCCTGATTCCATACAGCATCGCTGCAGAACCTGTAGATTGTAACCAAAGATTATAGATGGAGTTATTGGTAATGGAATGAGCGCCTGTAAGCATATCACCGCTTATCGCGGCAAAAGGTGTATTGCGGAAATGATTAATACTTGGCGAACGTGAAGAACTGCCCAAAATGTTACCGCTAATGGTATACGTCCCTGTATTCCCTGCAAATTTAATAAGTTGAAACCCTGCCGTGGTTGATGTACCGGCCATATCAAGGTTACTAATAAAATTATTGCTGATATTTACCGTGCCCATATTGCCACCTGCACCACAATTAATTACAGCAAAATTATTGGAGACCCCAAATCCTCCAATGGCCATGGCAATATTTCCGGTGGTGGTGGGGCTGCCAATGATATTACCAGATGAGGTACCCACATTATAGGTACCGTCAGCTAAATTAAAAATAGCATGTACCGGGGAAGATTGAGAAGTAACATAAATAATATTCCAAACCGTATTGCCCTGGATTTCGTTTGCCACAGCGGGGTTCAGACTAAGATTAACAAGCCGCATAAGACCTGAGCCAGAGAGGTTAATATTACCTCCGCTCGTTAATGCTGCAGTACCGCCAATAAAGTTATTGGTAATGGTAAAGTGCTCCATTTGTGTATTAGAAGCATCGATGATACTAAATGAACCGGTAATGGGTTTGGGAGTACCACTAAAAGTGTGATTGAAGTTATTACCGGTGATGACCCAGTCGCTGCTGCCTTGTGTGGCTAAGATACCAGCGATATTACCTGTAGCGTTATAAAAATTCAGGATGTTGTTATTACTGATAACAATATTGTTGTTGTACAATGCCGGACTTCCGGTACTTCCTGCACTAAGAATGGCATTATTGGGAGTAATAAGCAACGATACATCCCGTATGTCATTATTGTCAATAGTGATATTGTCATTGCCCTCAGTGCCATTGGTTCCCCCTAAAACAATGGTTGCCCCAGCCGCATTATTGTTTGCACTTCTAACTACACAATAGCTGATATTGTTATGAGTGGCATCATTTACAAACCGGATAGCATAACTGTTACCGGCATTGGTGTTTTGAATAGTCAGCTCTTTGGCTGTTCCCACACCTCCCGGTCTGCCATCAAAAGTTACGTAATCGCCACCGTCAAACAACAACGTGCCTGTAGTATTGGAAGAGGTGATACTCAATGCTGAAGCACCCAGTTGAGGCCTGAACGTGATGGTATTGGCTGAACTGCTTCCGGTAAAATTGGGTATCGTAACAGGGAAAGTTTCAACTGTAGAGACATAGGTACTTGTAAATTCAAACGTATAAGCACCAGTAATACCTGGGCAGGATGCCAGTTCTGATATTGCAAAACCAATAGAAACGTAATCCCCTCCCGGACCAATGGTGTAGGTTCCCGGCGTGGGGCAGGCAAGCGGTTTTGAGGTATGTAGATCTTTCGTTTTCAACGGGTCTTTACCATGTACCAATATGGTAGCGGTAAATACCAGTTGCAGCATCAAAAAGACCTTTAAAATTTTCTGCATATTAATTTGCTTGCAGGGTACTGGTTTACGGTTCACGTTAATTTACTGTAATCAAAACAGATTGATTACCAACACTCAACTCATCTCTACAATTAATTAATGTAAATGGCTTTCAAGGGAAAATATTATACACATTATTGCATAATACTTATTGTTGATTTAGCTCTTTTGGAGGGGCGGCTTTAGGGCAGGAAAAAGATTATGCACAATATTATCTAAAAAACTTCAAATATGGCATTTTTTTCTGATTTTTTTGAAGATAATTTTCCCGGAATTGCCTTGCATATCACACAAAAAACACCGGCTATTGCCGGTGCTTCATAGTTCATTATTAAAAACGGTATTATTCTATCAATATTTTGAAAGTAGTTGTAATTCCAACTGTGCCGGTGATCTTTACATGATAAATACCTTTCACTGCTATAGCATCCAGTTTAACTTGTCTTACTCCGTCCACCCCATCATGGGTAATAGCAGCCAGTGATTGTTCTTTCCCGGCTTCATCCAACACTGATACCAGGTAATTGCCCTTGGGTACCGACAGCAGCTTTAAAGACATCGTGTTGTTCAACACAGGATTTTGAAGCAGCGTGATGCTGGATTTTTGACTGTTAATGGTTACTTTGGCGATCCTGCTGTATTGAAACCTTTCATTGCTCTCTATGGCTTTAATGCGATAATAATTGTTTCCTTGTACGGGCTGGAGATGAGTAAAGTTATAAACAGCTCCGTTATTGGGATCCACAACAGCTGTTTCGCCCGTCTTTATAAAATCTCTGCCATCAGCAGAATGTTCCACCTGGTAACGGCGGATATTTACCTGGTTTGTTGTTGTCCACTCTACGTTAACAGCAGGTTTACCTGGCACTGCTACGGCATTAACAGCAGCAAAATTTACTGGTAACACGCCCGCAGATTTAAATACAATTCTAAAACGGTCTGCTGCATAAGCTCCTGGTATATTCACAACACTAAAACGGTATTGGGTTACTGCAGTGAGATCAAGTGCTGTTTGAACATTGGTATACCGGTCTTCAAGAACCGCGGTCACCAGCCCATTCCCAAAATTTTCTGGGATGATCTCGAGAAAATAATTACGTGCTGCAAAATGGGTCACATTCAGACATAACGTATCGCTGGTGGTAACCAGGTTTCTTCTTTCAATGCTGAGTAGCCTGTTATTTTTCCTGATCGAAATATTCTCTGTGCCTGGGTTATCCAGGTTCACTGCATCCATGTTGTCAATTTCATTGCTGAAATTTTCACCAAATGCTGCCAGTACACCATCCACCACAGGAGTAGAAAGATCATTATTGGCTGAAAGCAGGTTCACCCGCATCCGGCTTTGCATAGTGTTTTGTGGTATGGGCCGGAAAACGTTGTCATTTCCGCAATTGCATTTTAAAGATTCATTTATCAACAGGCTGCCGGCTGATAAGGCGTCCACATAAAATGCAGATCCTGTTTGTGCATATTCAGAAAGACTGCTTACAGGAGATGGGGAATAATCATAAGAACTTCCATTGTAACTGGCTGTTACAAACCCTCCTACAGAATTACTTCCACCCAGTTTGGGATCCCAAAACGTAAAGTTGTCATTAATCAGCGAACTGTTTGCCACTGCCATGTTATGCAGACTGATGATTGATGGAAATGGATTGGGAACTAACTGCCATCCTGCGCCACTGAGTGATATACTTTGGTTACCCTGCTTAATATTGCCGGCAAACCGCAGCACAGTATTATCAGGCCCGGCAGCCACACCAAGCGACAGGTTATTTGCCCTGGAACCTCTAACAAAAAGCATGTAGGCAGGCTCACTGGCAATTGACTGGTTAGTGGTACCGATGGCCACCCAGTTTCCTCCAGACAGTTGCTTCATGGATGGATTGCCGGATGGGTTTTGATCAAATCCATTGGCGATCGTTCCACCGGTGATATGTGTTCCATAACCAGGGTTTGGATTGGATGAGGCGGTGCCCCCCACTCCTTCCTGCAATGCGGTGTTGATAGTTGGTGCAGCTGTACTTGTAACAGGGAAACTGATCAGTCTCCAGGCTCTCCTGGCAGGTATATATCTTTCAATATTGACCTGCCCGTTTAAGTAACCACCGGAAACGGAGCCTGCCATTACGGTTGCTGTTCCTGATGCATTGCTTTTTAGTGTTACATTATTATTAGTGGTAAGTGTACCGCTAGTTGGGGTATACCTGCCTGTTATATTCACCATGGTGCCGCCTGCGCTGCTTACCACTGCGCCATTGCTGTTATTAAGTGTAAGATGGTGATAGGTGCCATTTCCTCTTAATGGCTGCGATGCGGTACCGCTTAGTGAAACAGTACCAGCGCCTGTTACAGTGCCATCGTTGGTTGCACTGTCTCTAACCGACAAGGTATTACCTACCGCTATATCCAGCGTAGCGCCGCTAAGGATGGTTATGGTTTTTACCGACTGGTTGCTGATAATCAACGGTACGTTTGATACATTGGCAATCAGCGTTGTGTACAGATGATCGGGCACGCCGTTATCCCAGTTGGCAGGGTTGGTCCATGAACTGTTTGCCGCACCGGTCCAGGTAGTGATATACAGGTAATTGAACCCACCCATTGAACCAGCGCCGCAACCATTGGTAACAGTGATGAAACCACTGCTGCCACTGCCAGGCGTAGCGGTGATTTGCGTGGCAGAATTGACCGTAAAAGAAGCTGCAGCAACACCGCCAAACCCTACTGCGGTGGCATCACTGAAATGTGTACCCGAAATTATAATACTGCTGTTGTTATTGCCAACAGTTGGTGTAAACAACGAAACAGCAGGTGCATAATTTATCGTTGCAGTAACTGCTGTCCTTGTAGTGGATACGGTGCCCGCCATATTCCTGGCCTGGGCATAGTATATGGTAGTGGATGACAGAGATGGTGTGGTATAGGTTTCCGTATTAGTAGCCAAAGCAGTACCTCCCGTTGGCGCTGCATACCAGTCCACAAACTCACCCGTAAGTGTGGTGGCATTGAGTTCAACAATTCCTGCTCCGCATCGTGAGCTGTCTCTGCCAATTGGTGCATTGGGTGGCCCGGTAAATCCTAATGTAAACCTGCTGAAAGAGGTAAATGCCGAGGGTGAAGAGGTGGATGTAATGCTGCCTGAAGTAATGGTGGCACCTGTGCCCCCAATATCACTCCAGGTGGTTAAAGCCGAGTGGGTATTTTTACAAATGGTAAGTACTGCAGGGTTCGTAACAAGATCGTTTACCCCATAAAATAAGGTAACTCCCTGGTTGCCGGAGATATTAGTTGTTGGATCTACTGTCCATGTACTTGTATTATACCTGTTAATATCCCAGTAGTGGGCAATAGAAACATTGTTCATCCCGGCCGGGAGCGTCCAACCCAGTGCATTGGCACTTGCATTGAATACCTGTGCCACATAACTGTAAGAGGTATTGTTGGTATGCCTTATACTGAGTGTTACCGGCCTGCAGGTGACGCTTTTTCCGATGGGGAAATGGAGCGTCTGCGTACTGTTATTGGTAACATCCCAACGGAAGGGTCCGTCTATATAACTGGTGGATGCATCTGTAGCAGAAGTGATGGTATTGGTTTCATCCATCATATACAACATGGCTGAAGCAGTTGTAATCAGTTTGCCTGAAGTTAATGTTACATTGCCTCCGGCTACTACACCCAGACTTTTATTCAGCGTAAAATTTCCAGCAGATTTATTGATGGTCAATCGCCGGATGGTAATGTTTTTTGTGCCTCCATAAGAAAAAAATGCGGAGCTGTTTCCATCAATCGTTACCCGTCCATTTGTTCCGGCAGCAAAGTTGAGGGAATCAGAAAAAGTTCCTACAGAAATGTTGCCGGCATAAGTACAGTTGGTATTAAACGCCGGATGAAGACCTGCTGCACTGGCCCTGCTGTACACCACATCTCCATTGTAATCATCCGCGGCAGTTACAGCAAGATACCAGTTCATGGTGCCGGTGTTTGAAAAATAATTGGTGGTACCGGCTGCAAAAGTATTTCCACCCGTACAATTCTGGTTGGCAGAAGTGCCATTCATGCTGAAAGTATTTACAGCTCCGTTAAAAGTGCTGTAAGCCAGGTTGAGATTGGGTGCTGATAAAGTAAGTGAACCATTCCAGGTACAGGAACTGGTGGCGCTGCCTACGGTAATATTACTATTGGAGGAACCAAAATTGGTAGTCGATTGTGCCAGGGTTCCGTTTTGAGTAACGTTGTAAAAATAGATATTGGTTGCGCCGGTAATATTTCCATCCACCAGTTGCCCCGTTGGAGAAATCGTAATGGTGGAACCTGCAGCATTTCTGCCGATATAAATATCACAGGTAGAAGTGCTGGTTGAGTTAAGCCGGAGCGTTTTGTTGAACGTTACTGTTGAAGGCAAGGTGTCTCTGCCATCTGCAAAAGTGATATTTCCTGTATGGGTTACCGTTACTTCCACATGCCCGTTGAATGTATGGGAACTTTGCGTGCCGCTGGCAGCACCATTTTGCCTGCCGATAAAAAGCCCGCCGATGGTGGTACTGGTTAGCCATACAGTGTCGGCATAATAATTTCCGGTTGAGTTGGCACCAATGATAAAGTTGTTATTCGAACCCCCGTTGGCATAAGCATTAAATGTGGCTTTGGCAAAAAATGAATCCGGTAACGCACCATCATCGGTGCTAAAGCGCCAGCGGCTGGCAGAAGTGGTTGCGGTGAAGGTAACGTTGCTGTAATATTTGTTACCGCCTGTTGCTACAGCATCATCGAGCGGATAAGTTTTGGTGAAATTCCCGGTTCCATACAAATGTAAGTCCTGTATGTTGATACGACCGGTGTTAATGGTTAACGGTATGGGAAAGCTGTTGCTGCCAACACGGGTACCCGAAAAATTCACATAGGTGGAATCATTGGTATCATTAAAGGAAACCTGGGAACCGCTAACGGATGAAATGATACTGCCGCCACTGAGGGTGCAGGTGATAAATGCACCGGTATTATTTAACGATACAACAGTAAGGTTATTCCCTTTAAGATCAACAATGCCGCTTAATTGCCTGTAAGTCTGCGATACATATATATGCTGGTTGCACTCCAGGGCAGGAGAACTACCCGACGTGTTATTGATAGTGAGATTATAAAAATTTTCCTGCGGTAATGGCGTGCTAATCGCCTGTGTACCGGCATTGCCATTAAGCGTAACTGTTCCAGCCCTTTCTGCAAAGGGATCAGCATTTGTACTGGATACCGTCCAGTTGCCAGCAACTGAAAGGCTGTAATTATTGCTGCTGCTTACATCCAGTTGTGCTGTACCCGCTATATCAAGGTTGCCAGCTATGACGGTGGCGGCAGCAAGTGATTTTACCCCGGCCCCATTACAAATAAGAGAATAATAATTTAACGCCAGGATATTTTGATCTACAGCTCCGTTGTATTCAACCGTGCCTGTAGCAGCAGTGAACTGACCGTTTGCTATTGTATTACCATTTCCTGCCATCTGCAGTACACCATTTCCTGAAAAGATCAGTTTATTGCGGGTTACATTGGTACCCATAGCAAAGTCGTTGGTACAGGTTAATGTACCTGCATTGATGGTAACCACGCAGCGCCTTGTATTGCCGGCAGAATTACTGGTAATAAGAGATGTACAGGATACAATACCATCGGCAACATTGAGTGTGTTATCAATATTGTTGGTACTGGGAGGTGTAATTGTAATGTTACCAGACACTGTAAGGTTGATGCCTGCATTCAAACTGACAGTTGTACTTACATTTAGTGGCGCTATACCAATGGTGAGCGTAAGACAGGCCGCAGCCGCATCTATAGTGACAGAGTGACCACTGGCGATTCTTACATCATCTCCGGCCATTGGAATTACGCCGCCAACCCAGGTTGCAGTATTGTGCCAATTGCCTGACCCTGCTGATGTTATAGTGGTTGCAGAAACTTTAAATGATGAGAATAATGTAATGAAAACGCAAAAAAAATAGAGCTTTTTCATGGACTTGAATGGATTTGTTCGGTTGTAGGATAGCTTCAACCTTATTAAACGCTGAAAATCAACATTTATTACCTACAATCCATTGATACAGGCTGACAACGAAAAAACAGCCATGTAGAAACACCATGCCTCAGTATTTAGTTAATACGCTTTGTATAAAAAATTATCACTGGTGAATGCTTAAGTTCATCTACTTATGCACTTCACTGCTGAAATGAAATTCTATATCCGGGTTATTTTGACGTTCCGTATTTAAAAACCATTCGCTTTGAGCTAAATAAACCAGGTGGCCATCCTTATCCTCTGCAATATTGGCCTGTTTGTAACGGATAAAGTCATCCAGTTTCTTTGGGTCTTTGCTGGTGATCCAGCAGGCTTTAAAAAACGGCAGGCTGTTCATCTGAACACTGGCACCATATTCCTGCAACAAGCGATACTGTATCACTTCAAACTGGAGTTCGCCCACACAGCCAATGATCTTTTTATTACCCCCAAACTGAGTAAACAACTGTGCCACCCCTTCATCCGTCAACTGCAACAACCCTTTTTCCAGTTGCTTTGTCTTCATCGGGTCTTTGTTCTGCACTTCTTTGAAAATCTCAGGTGAAAAAGTAGGGATGCCCGTGAAGTAAAATTTTTCTCCTTCCGTTAATGTATCTCCGATCTTAAAATTACCTGTATCAAATAATCCCACCACATCACCCGGATAAGCTTCTTCGATCACATCTTTTTGTCTCGCCAAAAAACTATATGGGTTACTAAAGCGGAACTCTTTATCCAGCCTCACATGTTCATAATATTTGTTTCGTTCAAAGCGGCCGCTGCAAACCCGTAAAAATGCGATCCGGTCCCGGTGCTTGGGATCCAGGTTGGCATGTATCTTAAAAATAAAACCGCTGAACTTGTCTTCTTCGGGTTTTACATCCCTCACTGTTGTATGTCTTGGGCGGGGTGTTGGCGCTATCCGGATAAAAGTATCCAGCATTTCTTTTACTCCAAAGTTGTTTACGGCACTGCCAAAAAAAACGGGCGCTGTTTTTCCTGCTAAATAATTTTCAGCGTTCAACGCTCCATATACACCATCAATCAGTTCCACATCCTCTCTCAGGGTATCAGCATCCTTCTCTCCTATTTTTGTATCGAGTATGCCATCCTGCAGATCGGTAATTTCCAGCACATCTTCATCGTTGGCCTTGGTGCCTGCTGTAAACAATACCAGGCTTTTCTTGTGGAGGTCGTACACCCCTTTAAAATCCTTGCCACTGTTGATGGGCACGGTCATCGGGTGCAGTTGAATCTTCAGTTCATTCTCTATTTCTTCCAGCAGGTCAAAGCGGTTCTTGCCATCCCGGTCCATTTTATTGATGAATACAATAACAGGGGTACTGCGCATAGCGATCACTTCCATCAGCCTTCTTGTTTGGGCTTCTACCCCATTCACACTGTCTACCACCAGGATTACACTATCCACTGCCGTTAGTGTACGGAAGGTATCCTCCGCAAAATCTTTGTGGCCGGGGGTATCCAGCAGGTTGATCAGGTGCCCCTGGTACTCTAAGGTCATTACACTGGTGGCCACACTGATACCACGCTGGCGCTCTATTTCCATAAAATCGCTGGTGGCATGCTTTTTTATCTTATTGCTTTTTACAGCTCCTGCAGTTTGTATGGCGCCGCCAAAAAGCAGGAACTTCTCCGTTAAAGTGGTTTTACCGGCATCCGGGTGACTGATGATGGCAAAAGTTTTACGCCTGTTTATTTCGTTGATGTATTTCATTTGTAGCTGCTGATTGCTCAAAATAACACGACTGTTTTTTTGAGCGGCAAAGGTAAGGGTTGGCAGGAATTAGAACAGATAAGATGTATTTATAAAAAACGCCGGATGAAAAGATCTGAAATCCGGTCCATTCCCGGTCCTTCTTCTGCCAGCAGTCCTTATAAATCCTCCTCTTTTTTTGCAAGTTCAATGCGTACATTTGCACACTTAAAAAAAGCAGCACTGGAAATGGAACTCAGCAAAAATTATCTTCCCGGCGAAACCGACGCTAAATGGTACCAGCACTGGCTGGACAAAGGATATTTCAACAGCACACCCGACGAAAGGGAGCCCTATACCATCGTGATCCCTCCCCCCAATGTTACCGGTGTACTGCACATGGGGCATTGCCTCAATAATACCATACAGGATATCCTGGTACGCAGGGCTAGAATGCAGGGTAAAAATGCCTGCTGGGTACCGGGCACCGATCATGCATCTATTGCAACAGAAGCCAAGGTGGTGGCGATGCTGAGAGAGAGAGGCATTACCAAATCTTCTTTATCAAGAGAAGAGTTTTTGACCTATGCCTGGGAATGGAAAGAAAAATATGGTGGAATCATTTTACAGCAGTTGAAAAAATTGGGTTGCAGTTTAGACTGGAACAGGACGTCATTTACCATGGATGATGATTACTACAAGAGTGTCATCAAAGTTTTTATCGACCTGTATAATAAAGGGCTTATCTATCGTGGCAAGCGGATGGTAAACTGGGACCCGGTTAGCCAGACTGCCTTAAGTGATGAAGAAGTAATATTTAAAGATATTGACAGCCTACTGTATTTTGTAAGTTACCCCTTTACTGACGGCACAGGAAAGATCACCGTTGCCACTACCAGGCCAGAAACCATTTTGGGCGATGTGGCGATCTGCGTACACCCGGCGGATGAACGTTATAAAAGCATCATCGGCAAAGAGGTGATTGTACCCATCATCAACAGGAAAATCCCCATCATTGCAGATGATTATGTATCACCAGAATTTGGTACGGGCGCATTGAAAATAACGCCTGCGCATGACAAGAACGATAATATGCTGGGTGCAAAGCATCATCTTAAATCCATTGATACACTTGACCTCACTGGCAAGTTTACCATTGAAGAACTGCTGGAAGATGATCCATCTGAACAAGTAAAGGGTTATGTGGGAATTGACCGCTTTGTTCTAAGAAAAAAGATAGCAGAAGATATTGCCTCACTGGGACAAATTGAAAAAACAGAAGATTATAAAGGACAAGTAGGTACAAGTGAAAGAACGGGTGCTGTAATTGAGAGCAAACTCTCCATGCAATGGTTCATTGACATGAAAAAATTCCTGGAAAAGAACCCACAGGTACTGGACTCTGTAATGGATGATTCCATCAGTTTTCATCCCGCCAAAACAAAGAATACCTATAAGCACTGGTTAGAAAATATAAAAGACTGGTGCATCAGCCGCCAGCTTTGGTGGGGGCAACGGATACCGGCCTGGTATGATGCGGAGGGTAATGTGTTTGTTGCTGAAAGTGAAGAAGAAGCTAGGAGTCAAAAACTAGGAGCTGCGAGCAGTGCTGGCTCACAGCTCACTCATGACAACTCAGCGCTTTTCCAGGACGAAGATGTATTAGACACCTGGTTTTCTTCCTGGTTATGGCCAATGGAAGTATTCAAAGGCATCAGCCATCCCGGCAATAAAGAAGCTGCTTATTATTATCCTTCCACCACCCTGGTTACCGGCCAGGATATTATTTTCTTTTGGGTGGCCAGGATGATCATGGCTGGATATGAGTATGAAGACAAGCAGCCGTTCAAAGACGTGTATTTTACCGGTATGGTGAGAGATAAGCAGGGAAGAAAAATGAGCAAGCAATTGGGCAACTCTCCTGACTTGTTAGAATTGATCGACACGTATGGTGCCGATGCAGTGCGTTTTGGCATTATGGTGTCCTCCCCTGCAGGCAATGACCTGATGTTTGATGTAGCAACCCTGGAGCAAGGCAGAAACTTTAATAACAAATTGTGGAATGCGCTGAAACTGGTGAAAATGTGGCAGTCCCGTCAGGCACCAGTTAGCAGCTTTGAACCAGGTTCACCTGCCATTGACAATTCAACATTCACTATTGACTGGTTTCAAAACAGGCTAACCGAGGTGAAATCAGAAGTGGAAAGCATGATGAAACAATTCAGGTTGAGTGAAGCATTAAAAACCATTTATTCTTTGATCTGGGATGATTTCTGCAGTTGGTACCTGGAATGGGTGAAACCTGGCTTTGAACAACCTATAGATGCTGCTGTGTATACTAAAACGGTTGCCTTTTTTGAAGAGCTGATGCAGTTGCTGCACCCTTTTATGCCATTTATTACCGAAGAGATTTATCACCATTTAAAAGAACAAAATGCTGACTTGTGTACAAAACAATTTAGCGAAGTTGCCGTGGCAGATACAGTAGTTTTACAACAGGGTGAGTTGCTAAAAAATGTAATTACCAACCTGAGGGATGCAAGAAATAAAAACCAGTTAAAGCCGAAAGAAACGATACAGCTTCATATTGAAACTGCTTCGGCCGGTAATTACAAAGCTATTGAAGGCATATTGTTAAAACAGGTAAATGCCGTGTCTGTTGCTTATGTAAATGCGCCAGTGTCCAACAGTATTGTGGTAGCAGTTGAAAAAGACAAATTTTATATTGAAGCCGAAAAGCAATTAGACAGTGCTGCGTTGAAAACTGATTTGCTAAAAGACCTTGAGCATCAAAAAGGTTTCCTGGAGAGTGTAATGAAAAAACTGGGCAATGAAAGATTTGTGCAGAATGCCAAACCGGAAGTAATTGCCATGGAGCAGAAAAAGAAAGCAGATGCGGAAGCAAGGATACAAACGATTGAAGAAAGCCTGGCAGCGCTGAATTAGGGGCTGACTTTTCATTTCACTTTGTAACGTAATAATTTTTCCTAATGAGAGAATACCTGGCTGATCCCGGGTATTTTTTTTGATCAGTAAATGTACGCAACAGCATTCCTGTCATATCGTTACGTGTTACATATTAAAATAACCCGGGATTAATTAACACTTCCACATACGGGCAAATCACTACATTCGTTATTTATAAAAACAGCCCCCATGTATAAACTATTACCCCTTGCAGTATTGTTTACATCTATTTCGGCTACTGCACAGGTAAAGCCAAAACCAGCGGCCACCAAACCAAAACCTGCAACTGCAGCCACTGCTAAAAAGTTTATTCCTCCAAAGGTGAAAACTTATTTAGCAAAATTTACGGGTATCAATGTCACTTGTCATGCAGAAGTAGGAAAACAGATCATGAGCCTGCCACTTCGGATCGTGGATGATAAGAATAACAGTTATGCCATATCCTCTTACCAGCTGGCTTACACCAGGCTGGCCGTAACGGAAGATGAAGCCGGCGTAACATCTCCTACAACCAGCCTCGTGGCCCAGCGCTTTACTGAAACCCCCATCAGCGGTATCTGGAAAACCAGTATAGAAGAGCAATTGCAAAAAGGTGAAGAGTTATACTTTTTTGATATCATTGTTCATGATGGTAAAGGACATCGTTTTTATGCACCTGATCTAAAGATCACCATTCAATAATTACTGATAATGGTTGTGAAAAAAGTGGGTGCCGAAGCGGTGCCTGTAATTAAAAATCTATCCAACATCATCTGGCCGCTTACTTACAGTGAGATCATTACAACGCAACAGGCAGACTATATGATGGACCTGATGTACAGTACCGCTGCATTAAAGAAGCAGATGGAAAAAGGCGACCAGTTTGTGATTGCTTACTTAGAAGAAAAGCCAGTTGCATTTGCTTCCTATTCTGCCAAACAACAAAATCCGGCCATATTTCACCTGCATAAAATTTATATCCTGCCCGATCAACAGGGCAAAGGAATTGGTAAAGGACTGATGGCCTACATCAAAAATGACATCGCACCGGCATCAACGCTGCAACTGAATGTAAACCGGAAAAACAAAGCGCTTCAGTTTTATCAAAAGCTGGGCTTTAGGATCATTTCCGAACAGGATATCGGAATCGGCAATGGTTTTTATATGAATGATTACATTATGGAGTTAAGCTGGTGATACTGCAATGGTCTGCCTTCTATTCGTTGTGCAGGCGGGTATTATCAGGGGCATTATTATTTGCGATTCTTCCCGAAATAAACCGGCTGAACTCCCGTGACCCCTGGAGATTCAAATGCCTGAAATCTGCAAACAGGTGTCGCCTGCTGGTGAAATTTTCATCATGCCAAATCAAAATAAGGCACGCCCATTTCTGCGGCAATTTTTTCAGCAACCTGCAAAGAGAGATTCTTGCCAACGGGTTTTACAATATAAGGCGGGCATACAACATACAGCTTGATACCCCTTTGCCTGCATTCTTTTATAAAGGAAATATAAGTATTTACTTTAACGGAATCCAGCTCTTTCCGGGTTGCAGTGTAATCGATTGTTTGTACCGGACCCAGAAAAGTTCTTTTGAGACTGATATACCCGTTCGGCTGATCATCTTTTTTTGTTTCTTTTACAGCATTGCCTTTAATAATAGGCAATAAAAGGGAATTGTACGGATAAATGGACGACAAGAGTTTTAATCTTTCAATGGGACCTTTCAGGTGCACCATCTCCCTTACTTCGGGGCATGAATTGTAATAAGGAAGCAGGCTGGAAAGTTTATCATAGTCCCATTTATCTTCTGCAAAATCAGCGGCATCCACACTCAGCACAACTACTTCGGGTGTGTATCTTTTTAAAACAGTTTTTAATACCGCATAATGATAAAAAACAGACTGCCCCACCCTGCCTGCGTTAAAGCAACTGAGGCCTGTTTCACTTTCCATTACAGCCGGATCAAAATTGTTGACCGCCCTTGAAGAGCCGAAAACCAGCAACTGCGACCGGACTTCCTTAACGGCGTAGGTGGTAAGGGCATCTTCCCCCTGTTGCTGGCTAAAGTAGGCCTTCTCCAGTAATTTGCCTGCACAAACATCAATGAGTGCCACCAGGCTAAAAAATATCCCCAGCTTTAAGATAAAGCCACGGAAATTATTTGTGTGTAATACTTTTTTCATGATTCAACTTTTTAAAACTGGAAGTAGATGAACTGACCACCATCGTATACCCCTACCAGTAAGATCAACACAACCAGGAGGGCATACCAGGCATTGCGGACCCAAAAATTTTTACGCAGGGAAAATGTAAATGCCGGCAGTTGATATTCATTGCGCATTTCCACCAGCATCAAAAAGGCAATGGCAAAAAAACTGTACAGCATCATCACAGCGCTTTCATTGAAAATAGAACCGCTAAAGCTGAATATCTTTTTGATCACCGCCAATGCCTGTTCCACCGTTTGTGACCGGAAAAAAATACGGGAGAAACTGATGAGCAGGAACGTGATGCTGATGTGTATGGCTGCGTATACTACCGGGAATTTTTCCAGCCGGGTAAATTTCCAGAATGCATCCGTTTGTTTTTTGAACTGCAGCCCAAAAACAAGGAATAAACCATTTATACCTCCCCATATTACAAATGTCCAGTTGGCACCATGCCAAAAGCCGCTGATAAGAAATACGATCATCAGGTTTACATACCTCCTGGGCATGGGCACCCTGTTGCCGCCTAAGGGAAAATACAAGTAATCCTTAAACCAGGTTGACAGGGAAATATGCCAGCGTTTCCAGAACTCAGCCGTGCTCCTGGATAAATTAGGCCGGTTAAAATTCTTCATCAGGTCAAAGCCCATTACCCTGGCAGAGCCCCGGGCGATATCAGAATAAGCAGAAAAATCACAATAGATCTGGAAAGAAAAAAATATCGTTGCTAACGCTAACGCGGCCCCGCTTTGCTGTGTGTGATAATTGTAGGCATTGTCAACAAAAATGCCCAGCCTGTCTGCTATCACAATCTTTTTAAACAGTCCCCACAGCATGAGTTTTAAACCTGAAAATACCCTGCTGCTGTCAAACTCATGTTTTTGCCTGAACTGGTGCAACAAATTTTGCGGTCGTTCAATCGGGCCCGCCACTAATTGCGGATAAAACATCACAAACAAAGCATAGATACCAAAATGTCTTTCCGCTTTCTGGTTACCCCGGTATACTTCAATGGTATAGCTCATAGCCTGGAAAGTGTGAAATGAAAGACCGATCGGGAGCAAAATGGATAAATTACCAACCGGGTTTTGAAATTCAAAAATACCCAGCATGGCACTGATGTTATCATTAAAAAAATTGAAGTATTTAAAAAAACAGAGTATACCGATATTAGCCACCAGGCTGGTAACTAAAAAGAACTTTCTTCGTTTACCTTCCGACCTTTCAATATAAATACCAGCGAAATAATCAACGATGATGGTGAAGGCAAGAATTAAAATATACACCGGCACAAAGGCCATGTAGAAATAGCAGCTGGCTGCCAGCAGCCACATCCACCGTTTAGTATAGGGTATGCTGAAATATACCCCGGTGACGATCAGGAAAAAGAATACAAAATGAAATGAATTGAACAACATTCCAGTACAAATTTTGCCGGTTTACTTGAATTAGCATTAATGTATTCCTTTGGGAGTTTGGTGGCTGTGCAGCTATTTCTGAGGATATTGAAGATGATTGCCGGGGCAAAATAACAAAAAATATATCAATAAAAATCAACAGACACCAGTTCCTCAAAGGAATTGTATGCTGCTTTTGGATCAAAACACCCCAAAAGCCTGTAACGCTAACGTTATCAATGAGTTTTTATTTTAAACCAACGGCCCGAAATCTACTGCATTTTCAGGTGATGACATTGATAAGGTAAAGATTAAAAGCGGATACAGGTGTCCGATGGGGTAAAAAATGGATGATGCAGGCTGCCATTTGTAGCAGCTGCCATCAACAGGAGATCAAAAATTGCAGAAAAAAAGACGCCCATCATCAGCATTCGCTGAGGCTGATGGGTACATTGACAGCAAGCCCGCCATCTGCCGTTTCTTTGTATTTGCTGTTCATATCCAGGGCCGTGTCCCACATGGTCTTTATCACACTGTCGAGACTCACCTTTGCAAAATCGGGCTTGCTTTGTAATGCAAGCTGGCAGGCTGTGATGGCCTTGATGGCACCCATGGTATTTCTTTCAATACAGGGTATTTGTACCAGTCCTTTTATCGGATCGCAGGTTAGGCCAAGGTGATGTTCCATAGCAATTTCAGCCGCCATCAATGCCTGACGCTGGGTGCCCCCAAGGCTCTCCGTTAGTGCTGCAGCAGCCATGGCACTGCTTACGCCTATTTCGGCCTGGCAACCACCCATGGCTGCAGAAATAGTGGCCCCCTTTTTAAATATACTTCCCACTTCTGCTGCCGTCAGCAAAAAGTTGATGATCTTTTCGTCGGTATCGCCTCCGCCAAAACAAATATAGTAATGGAGTACGGCGGGAATAACACCTGCGGCACCGTTAGTAGGCGCTGTTACCACCCTGCCAAAAGAAGCATTCTCTTCATTCACTGCCAGCGCAAAACAACTCACCCAATCAAGTATATAGCGAAAATCACTTCCTCCCTCCACAATACATTGCAGCCATTCGTTATAGTGATGGTATGTTTTATCTTTGAGCAGGCGCCTGTTCAAATCATATCCACGGCGCTTTACATTTAACCCACCAGGCAGGTAGCCCGTAGTATGGCAGCCACGATAGATACATTCTTTCATCACCCGCCAGATGTTGAGAGCAAACTTTCTGGTTGCGGCTTCCGTGCGCCAGGCTGTTTCATTTTCCATCACCACTTCGTGAATGCTCATGCCTGTTTTCATGCACCAATGCAGCAGGTCTTCTGAAGTATTAACAGGAAAAGGAAGCACCACATTACTGGCGGTGGTCATCTCCCCGCCTTCTCTTACTACAAATCCACCACCTACAGAATAGTAAGTTGCTGCGAAAGTTTCTCCGTTAAATAAGGTAACTAAAAACGTGAGTGCATTGGGGTGAAATGGCAATGACTCGGCCATTAAAAACTCAATGTCCTCGTCCGGATCAAAATCTATTTCGTGACGGCCATGGAGCAGTATTTTTTTCATGGCCCGTATATCATTCATCCTGGCATGAATATCCTCTACTTTGAATGTTTCGGGATCTTCGCCGCACAAACCCAGTTGCACAGCCACGTCGGTACCATGGCCAACACCAGTTTTTGCCAATGAACCATATAACAGCACTTCCACATTTCTTACATCCTGAAGGATATTTTTTTCTTCCATCGACTGAAGAAAAGAAAGGGCAGCTTTCCAGGGACCCAGCGTATGGCTGCTGCTGGGGCCTACCCCAATCTTAAACATATCTGTTATAGAAATTGCTTCGTGCCCCATTTGTACTTATCAATTTATGACATCCAACAATGATATCTCAAAGATCAAAATAGAATTACCAGGTATTGGCCCGTTTGCAGAAGACCCATAACCATGCGAAGGCGGCAGGTACAAGGTGATCTTTCCTCCTTTCTTTATCAACTGCAGGCCAAGTTGCCAGCCGGTGATGAGCCCGCCAAGAGAGAACGTATTGGGGTCTGTCAATTCACCCGGCGTTGTAAAAGCAGTCCCGTCTGTGAGCTTGCCGCTATACGTTACCGTTACATTTGAACAGGTAGTTGGAGTGGTGCCGCTTCCTTCTGTATCAATCTTGTAGTAAAAATCTGAGCTGTGCCGCACGGCGGAGCCGATCAGTCCTCTTGTAGTAAGGTATTCCTGTAATGCGGTCAATTGGGTGGCAGGTACGGTAACTACCGGGTTTACAGGGGTACAGCTGCTGCTGCCATTTGATTTTTTACAGCCCTGCAGGGTTACTGCGAATACTATAAACGCTAACACGATTGCTTTTTTCATGATAATTGATCTGTTTGGTTGTTGTTTTGTTTTTTTTGTTTTAATGATAAATGTTTAAAAACTTCCTCATTATGCTCCCATTTGCTGTGCATCCGGAAAACAGCATAAAAAAGTGTAATGATTATGACGGCGAAAATAACGGTTACAAACATACCGGGAGATGTTTTTGAAATTTTAGTGTACCATTCAGGAAAAAACAAACGCACCACCACTACCGATAAAATTACCGGAAGGCTGAACAATATAGCCATCGGAAATCCACGAAGCATTTTGCTGGCTATACCAGATTCGGCTACCCTGTTCTTTTCCCAGTACAACATAAATTGTTTTTCTTTTTCTGTAAGCATCCGGCAAAGGTAAGAGTGATTTGACTTTGTGATTAGCTGCATTGCATTAAAATAAAACCGGCGGGCAAAGCCGGTTTTGCCAATTGGTGAAGTTTAGGTAGGTTTGTTCGAACCAAAACCACCTGGTGTGAAAATTGAGCAACTGATCGTTCAGCATTTATATAACAGTAAGCATGTTACGCTGCAGGGCATTGGCACCATCCACCTCGACCCATCTGTAAATATCCCGCAGGAAGGCGATAAAGCCACCCCCATACCAGAAAACGCTTTCAGCTTTGAGTATAATCTAAAAGCCGGAGAAGATGAGGCACTGATTGATTTTATCGTTCAGCAAACAAGAAAGATAAGACCATTGGCTTCTTCTGACCTGGAATCGTTTTCAATACTCGGCAAACAGTTTTTAAATATTGGCAAGCCACTGACCATTGAAGGTATCGGCACCATTTTGAAAAGCCAGGCTGGTATATATGAATTTTCTCCCGGACATTTTGCATCACCCAAACTGGATGATGTACCCAAACAATTAAAAGAAAAAACTGAAGAAACGATCTCGTTTGAAAACGAAGCACCCAAAAAAAATAACAGCCGGGGATTTCTGCTGTTTGTATTTTTTGTACTCATCGCCAGTTTAACAGCCCTTGGATTGTATTATTTTATATTTAAGAATAAATCACCAAAAACACCGGTGGCACTGCAGGAACAACCTGTTCAGACAACTATACCGGATACTTTGAAAACAACAGATACAACGGTAGTTCAACAGGCAGACAGCAGCCTGGTTGCTGCACCGGTTAGTTCAAAAGATACGATGAATTTTAAGCTGGTGGTAAAACAGTATGCTACAGAAGCTGCTGCCAATAAAGGTTTTAGCAGGTTTACCACGATGGGCTATCAACTGGAATTAATAAAAGTGGATTCCACTGCATTTCAACTGGCCATACCATTCAACAGGCCATTATCTGATACAACCAGGGTAAAAGATTCTTTACGGATCGTTTTTCCTGAAAGATTACAGATCATAACGCAGTAAAATGTACTGCCATAATGAAAAAAAGCGTTACCAATTTTTTCCTCGGCTGCTTTATTGCGGCGGCAGCTGCCATAACTATTGCGGCGGCGGGCCATTATTCTTTCTCCAATGTAATAAAGCCAATGCTGATGCCATTGTTGATAATGGCCTTGTTCGCCGGTAAATCCACCAATGCAGGCCTTATCATTACCGGTCTTTTTTTCTCCTGGGCCGGCGATGTGCTGCTGATGTTTGAAAGTAAAAACGCATTGTTCTTTATAAGTGGATTGGTTTGCTTTCTCTTCACGCATCTCTGCTATGTCATTTACTTTTTGAAAATTCAATCTTCCGGCACTTCGTTGCTAAGAAAACAACCCTGGATGGCAGCATTGGTTGCGGCCTATGGTGTGAGTTTGGTGCAATTTTTATTCCCTCACCTCGGAGACATGAAAATTCCGGTGCTAATTTATGCTGTTGTAATTTGTACGATGCTGATCTGCAGCCTGCAGGTGTTTACAAAGATCAACCGGCCGGCTAACCTGCTGTTTGTAACAGGGGCTTTATTATTTGCCGCATCCGATTCATTATTGGCCATCAACAAATTCTACAAGCCTTTTGAATATGCCGGGGCATTGATAATTTCAACATATTGTGCGGCACAGTTGCTGATCGTGGTGGGGGTTGTGACAAGAAAATCGTGAGCAACTCCGGACAGCCTGATAGCAGAAGATGCACTGCCCAAAATAAACGCTTCCGCTTTTATTCATCAATACTCCTGCTGCAAAGGATGGATCATCAATTCATCGATCACTACATGCGCCGGCTGGCTGGCAACATAAATAATAGCACTGGCCATGTCTTCATTTTTTAACCACCAGCTATGGCTGTCATGCCCCTGCGGATCGGCATGAAATGCAGAATCAACCAGGCCACTGTACACCACACTTACTTTTATATTGAATGGACGCAGTTCTTTCCGGATGGCCATGCTGTACGCATCCTGCGCATATTTGCTGGCGCAATACAGGGAACCACCTGCAAAAACCCTTTTGGCTACATCACTTGCAATATTGATGATATGACCGCTTTTCTTTTTCTTCATGATGGGGATCACCGCATTGGTCACCAGGAAAGTACCTTTAACGTTGGTGGCAAACACACTGTCCCATTCAGCAGCAGTTGTTTCATCTGAAGGTTTAAAAATACCAAAGCCGGCATTGTTGATGACGATATCCACTGTTCCGAATTTTTTGATGGTTTCAGCAACGGCATGATGTACAAATACCTCATCTGTTACATCACCCGCAAAAAATTCACAATGACCACCGTTCGTACGGATCGTGTTGCGCAGGTCATCCAGTTGTTTTTCGCTTCTTGCCAGCAGGTTTACTTTAGCTCCCTGCGCTGCCATTTGAATAGCCAGTTCTTTTCCAATTCCTTTTGATGCGCCGGTGATAATGACCAGCTTTCCACGTAGTGATGACATTTTGTTGAATTTTACTTAAAGTAAAGCCAAATATCTGCAACAACTGAGGAAAATCACAAATATTTTTCTGTCTCAAAACATCCTGCTTGCGTATTAATCAATAATTTTGCGCTATGAACAAATTCACCGATTTTAAGTATTCAGAAGTGTCAGAACCACATCGTGTAAGGACCAGGCAAATACTAAAAGAACATCCGGAAATAAGGAATCTTATCGGGAAGAATCCCAAGACAATTTTTGCTATTCTCTTCCTGGTAAGTTTACAGATCGTATTGGCCTGGTTTGTGGCTGATAAATCATGGTGGTGGGTGCTGGGTGCTGCTTATCTGATCGGCGCTTTTGCAGACCATGCACTTTTTGTGATGATACATGAATGTGCACACAGGCTGCTGTTTAAAAAACCGGAAGCCAACAGGCTGGCTGGTATTTTAGCCAATATGCCGCAGATATTTCCCAGCTCTGTTTCATTTGAACGGTATCACATCAAACACCACTCCTTCCAGGGTATACATGAACTGGATGCTGACCTTCCCAACCGCTGGGAAGCCAAATTGATCAATAATTATTTTATCGGCAAAGTGATCTGGCTGTTGTTTTACCCGGTGTTCCAGGTGTTCCGTATCAGCAGGTTAAAGGAAATTAAACCTTTTGATGGCTGGGTTGCCCTGAACTGGGGCGTTCAAATTGCATTCAGCGTGGCGGTTTGGATGCTGCTTGGTCCAAAAGCATTTTTCTTTTTGCTGGCCAGCTTTTTTTTCTCTGTAGGATTACACCCTTTGGGAGCCAGGTGGATACAGGAGCATTATCTTACACACGGGGAGCAGGAAACGTACAGCTATTATGGTGGTTTGAATAATGTAGCATTTAATGTGGGTTATCACAATGAACACCACGATTTTCCTTCTATTCCCTGGAACCGCTTACCAAAGATCAGGGAAGGTGCCCCATCATTTTACAATACTTTACACTATCATACCTCCTGGACCAAATTGTTCTTCCGCTTTTTGTTTGATAAAGAGATCTCCCTCTATTCAAGAATTGTACGAAAAGACAGGGGTAAAGTGAAACTGACAGATGAGTCAAAACCTGATGCAGAACTGGTGAATGTTTAAGTGCAGGCCATGAGCAAATGCTTTCTGATCAGCTCACTGTTTTTTTGTGTAGCAGCATGTAACAGTGCTGAAAACAGTGCGGCCGGCGGACCTTGTAAGTATGTATATGACAGCATTCCGGCAAGGATCATTGCTATTGATTCTATTGACAATACCAGGCGAAACCTGTTGCTGGTACTTGAAAAAAAAGCGGTGTATATAACCGACACCATTGATTACTATACCGCTTTTAATCATCACATAACCCCGGAAGATCTGCAGCAAAGAAATATTGCCGTAAATGATTCACTGATTTTTATTGCCGCAAAAATGATCACAGGATCCTGCAATCCGGTTGCAGGCAGCAGCTTACTGTTGGAGCATTACAAAAAATAACCAGGTTCTTTAAAAGTTTGAATAGGTTTTGCCTGCAGGTTAGCGGATATTCTTTTTCAACTCTACAGTGATCCTGTCCTGCTCTCTCAACCTCCTGCACAGCGTACGCATGATACCTTTGAGAATATCTGTATTGGTAGCCACCACATCGTAAAATTGTTCCTGTTCAATTTTTAGCAAGGTACAGTCTGATAATGTAGTGGCACTGGCAGAGCGGGGTTCAGAATCCAGCAACGACAGCTCACCAAAAATTTCGTTATCGGCCAGCACTGCAAACTGGTGATCGCCATCATGGATCGATACCTGGCCGGAGTGGATAAAATACATGCAGTTACCATAGTCACCTTTGTGAAAAATAGTAATGCCTTTATCTACACTTCTTTCTGAACAAATGGAAGCGATCTCAATCAGGTCAACTTCCTTGCAGGTTTTAAAGATATCGGAGTTCCGCAGCAGGAGAATTTTTTCAATGAGCAGCATAAACAATAAATTAATATGGTGAATGTAAAATAAAATCCCTTGTTTCCGACACAATAAATTCTTCTTTTACCGGGGACGCTTTCCGGATGTTTTGCACATCATCTTTCATATTATTTTTCCAGGAACAAAACATGACCAGCGCTTTGGTCCAGGAATTGTAGGCATAGGTATCACTGAAATATACCTGGTTAAAAACGTTCCCGGCGCTGTACTCTGTATTTTTTTTATTGTGGCCTTCAGGATCCAGCACAATATCAAAGAGTGTCACCAGGTCTTTGGCCGTCTTGCGTGGAAGTTCCATTTCTATCATTTCAATGGCGTTGTACAGCTTTTCCTGTTTTTCCACATCAATCAACTCAAGTATGCGGTTGATCCTCTTTTTTTGATGAAGCATGGCACATATTTTTAAAGAAAGCACCAGGTCACTCTTAATCTCATTTACCATGGCATGCTTCACCATTTCCTTTTCAACATAACTGTAATGCACCTGGTGGTAATCTTCCATTTTAAGCAGCCCCTGTTTCAGGTATTTTTCGAGTATACCTTCCAGTTTCAGCTTCATACTATCTGTAGGCTCATAGTCCTGAACCCAGAGCGAATGAATGGTCTTGTTTGTCTGCTCACTCAGGTCTGACACCACGTTTATTAAAAACTTCTTGCAGTACTCCCCTTTTATTTTGCTGCTAATCTTAACAAGGTCGGCCTTGTGGGTCTCAGCAAAAGTAGCCGGCATCAAGGCTATATCCTGGAAAAGCTTATCGCCATATTGCAATAACGCTTTTATCACCAGTGCCCTTTCCGCAGGCCGTTTGGCTCTTTCCATTACCTGGGGCAGCAACGAAGTTATCTTTAGTTTACAGGCTGCCACTACTGCGTCTCTCCGCACAGATGCATCATCATCATCTATCAGTTGGGCAATATCTTTTACAAACTGCACATGTTTAAGTTCACTGATAATGCTGATGGCCAGCTTTCTCTCTTCCGGTTCTTCTGAATTCAACAGGCTGTTGATCTCATTACCGGCGCTCAGGAGGTAATCAAATTCCTGCTGGTTCAGCAGGCAGATGATCACCGTCTTTCTCACTTTAAATTCTAACTGGTGCATCTCCTTCGCCATTTTTTCCAGAAACAAGGCATCATGCCTGCAAAGAATGGCAATGGCTTTTTCCTTTACCTCATCATTGGTTTCCTTTTCCAGCATACCTTTTACAGCATGTATATCAATTTTACTGTCAGCTTCCAGCTGTTCCAGTACATACTTCTTTACTTCGGTGCTGCCTGTATGCAGTTGAAGGTGCAGCAGGCTGTTTATTTCAGGGTAAGAGGTTTTTCCTAACAGGTTCAGCGCATAGATCACTTCTGCACTTTTTCCTGTGTTAACCTTGTTTACTAAAATGTCAATTACCTTCCTGTCATATACATATTTGTCTTCGGTACTGAAGATCCCTTTCTGAATGGAGGTATGCAGGGTGTGGAGGTAGGCTTTTTGTATGAGGAACACAACACCAGCCCACACTAATAAGTTGGCCAGAATGATCTTAATGGTAAAAACTATTTCGAAGGTAACGCCAAAATTAAAAAACAACAGCAACGAAAGACCTACTACAATCAACGAAGGCGGAAGTGTGTACCCTTTGGCGATAAGGTGCCCTTTGAGCCGGAGCTTTTCTTTTAATGGCTGAAATAATATAAAGAAAACCGGTTCCTGTATGGTTGACCGCAACACCTCAGTTAGCATGGCCATAAGGCCAAAAATGTAAATATTGTAGTTGGTATGTCCTTCAAAGAAAAAGAACAGCATGCAGAAAAGAAACAAGGCCACTGGTGTAATAAACAGGCAGGAAATAATACCTAATTTCTCAATGACCCTGCTGGTAAATATCAATTTAACCACAGCTGCAATTAATCTTCCAGAGGCAAAAAACACCGCTATATAAATGGCGAGATCAGATATAGACTCGTACCGCAGTTTCACCTGCGAAATAAAAGTATAATCAATCAGGATATAAACATTATAACTAAGGATGGATAAAAGTGAAATGGCAAAAATGAGCTTGTTCTCGAAGAAAAAGCTGATGAGGTTTTGGTGCTGGTGCTGTTCATGTGCATCATGGTGATGGGAATGGGTGGCCTTTTTGAGTATCTGTACCCAGCCTGGCTTCTTCATTTTTTTATGAAAAAGCCAAAGCCCTGCCAGCAGCGAGGCCACCGCCATCCATACCAGGCTGGGCAAACCAAAAACCGGTATCAATAGCGGTGATACCAGGTACCCTATAAATTTTGAAGGGATGTCACCGGCACCCACAACAGAAAATACGCGGCGGCTCTCCCTTACATTAAACAATAAAGCCACCAGTCCCCAGAAGGCATAGCCGGTAACCATGTATATAACGGTATTGCTTACCAGCAGAACAAAAATAAAATTGTGATGGTCGCCAAAAGAAAGCCCGATCCATAGCATAATAAGCAGACCAACAGCACCGCCAATTACTGTTTTCAGCACAAAGGGCGGTGAAAAAGTATGCTCCAGTTTTTCGTAAACAAAATTCAGCACCATCAATACCACCGCCACGGCAAGATATACCACGGGCAGTTGTTTAATGTCAAACTCATTGATAAAAAGCGTAAAAGCTACTATGTTTAAGAACGCATTGGCCAACCCCATAAAAAACTGAACAGTCAGCAGATCCAGCACCTGCCCGGATTCAGAGGTCTTTATATTGAGGGTGTTGTATAAACGCTGTTTCATAAAAACTAAATGTACAAAACAAGTTGATACAATAACTTGAAAATGTTTTGCTCCAGAGAAGAATATCTTTCCTGTAAGGTAGGTATACTTTTATAAAGCTGCCGTTATCTTATCCTTAAGTATGGATCACAAAATTCCCGATGGTGCTCAGATCCTTTGCTTCATTACTTCATACAAAATGATGCCATTGGCAACAGATACATTTAAGGATTCAAAATCGCCGGTCATAGGGATTTGAAATTGTTCATCGCATATTTTCATCAATGCAGGATAAATACCCTGTTCCTCTCCTCCCAGTACAATGGCGCAGGGATCTTTTAAGTCAATTTCAAATACTTTTTTGGATGCGGTCATTTCACTCGCAAAAACTTTGATGCCATTTAAATGCAGTTCATCCACTGCTTTCATCAAACTGTTTACCCGGCAGACCGCCAGTTTTTCCAGGGCTCCCGCAGAAGTGAGTATGGCATCTTCATTCAAAGCGCCCACACCTTTATCCGGAATGATGATGGCATGCACGCCAAAACAAAAAGCACTCCTTGCAATAGCGCCGATATTGCGGATATCTGTTATGCTGTCGAGTATTAAAAACAACGGCGTTTCACCTTTGTCCACGGTGAATGAAATTACATCCTGCAGGTTCTGGTATTGAATCTTACTGATCACCGCCACACAGCCCTCGTGGTTGCTCACGTTAAAACTGTTGAGTTTTTCCACCGGCACTTTATTAATGGGCACCAGGTTTTTCTCGGCCAGTGATTTGATGGTATCGATCACTTCGCCATGAACAGTTGCCTGCAGGTAAATTCTCTCCAGCTGCTTTCCACCCTGCATGGCTGCAATTACTGCCTGCCTGCCGATGACCAGCGTATTTTTCTTTGGCCGCTGCTGTTGCCTGTTACGAAAATCTTTCATACTGCAAATGTGTGGTTATTTAGGGAAATAAAAAACCATCCTGTTTCAGCAGGATGGTTTAACGATACATAACGTCTTCAATTATTTTATTCCAAAAGCTTTCTTCACTTTATTTACATAGTCCAGTTTTTCCCATGTAAACAATTCCACTTTTAATTTTTTGGTCCTGCCGTCCGGGCTGGTAAATGATTTTTCAACCACTTCATTTTTGCGGCCCATGTGTCCATAAGCAGCCGTTTCGCTATACATTGGTGTACGCAGTTTCAAGCGTTGCTCAATAAAGTAAGGACGCATATCAAAAACGCTTTCAACGATCTTGCTTATTTGACCATCAGTCATACTCACCTTGGCGGTACCATAAGTATTAACATTGATGCTGGTTGGTTTTGCCACACCAATGGCATACGATACCTGCACGAGTACTTCACTGCAAAGGCCGGCAGCCACTAGGTTTTTGGCAATATGCCTGGTGGCATAAGCCGCACTGCGGTCAACCTTGCTGGGATCTTTACCGCTGAAAGCCCCTCCACCATGAGCACCCTTACCACCATAAGTATCTACAATGATCTTGCGGCCTGTTAAACCGGTATCACCATGTGGCCCGCCAATTACAAACTTACCGGTAGGATTGATGTGGTATTTGATATTATCATTAAACAGTTTAGCGTACTGTTTGTACTTTGTTTTTACCCTTGGAATAAGGATATTGATCACATCGCTTTTTATTTTAGCCAGCATCTTGCCTTCTGCATCAAAATCATCATGCTGGGTGGAGATAACGATAGCGTCTATGCGAACAGGTTTATTGTTATCATCGTACTCAAGTGTTACCTGGCTTTTTGCATCCGGCCTCAGGTAAGGCATCTTTGAATTTTTCTCCCTGCGGATAACGGCCAGTTCAATCAGGAGGTTATGAGCCAGGTCTAAAGCCAAAGGCATATAGTGCTCTGTTTCGTTGGTGGCATAGCCAAACATCATCCCCTGGTCGCCAGCACCCTGTTCTTCTTTCTTTGCCTTGTCAACACCCTGGTTAATATCGCCGCTTTGTTCGTGTATGGCGCTTAACACACCACAGGAACTGGCTTCAAACATATACTCACTTTTGGTATAGCCGATCTTACGGATAACTCCACGGGCAATCTCCTGCACATCCAGGTATGCCTTACTTTTTACTTCACCGGCCAGCACCACCTGACCTGTAGTTACCAAGGTTTCGCAGGCAACTTTACTGTTGGCATCAAAAGCAAGGAAATTGTCAATTAATGCATCGCTGATCTGGTCAGCCACTTTATCGGGGTGTCCTTCACTTACGGACTCTGATGTAAATAAATAAGGCATTGAGTAATTTTTTTTGAGGTGCAAAGATATGTGTGTGATATTAAAAAAACAAAGCCTTTGAGGTGTTCAAAGGCTTTTTATAAACATTGTTGAAAAATCAAATCCGGGAGTACACAACCCTCATATACATTTTGTAGTTGGCATTGGTGCCGCTTCCCACCTGTATGCGCCCGTCGGCCAATTGGTTGTTGTAAGGAATACCATATTGGCCATACCTGATCCTGGAAGGTGCATACAGGCGGAATGGGTAATTATACAGCCCGTTGGTCACAATATGCTGCACATGCCTGGATACATTGAAAGTATAATAAAACGACGAAGCTGCACCAATGGATTTCCTTCTGAGGTAACCACCATAATAGGAATAGTCGATACCGCCACTTGGAAAGAAATAGAGAGAATCATCGGGATTATAAAACGCATTCGGATTGACGTCAAAATATACCGGTTTGAATTTATTGGCTGCAGAAGGTGTATCTACAAGATCAAGGTACAAATAAGCTGGCGGCAACAGGGCTTTGTCAACCGGGTCTGCCGTAGGTATCTGGTCAATATAGATCTCCGCCCTGTGAATGATCCTGTTGTTATATGCAGAAAGACCGGGGATAGTAAGCGTTGCAAAAGTACCGGGTTGTGCCTGGATATACACCGCATCCGAACCAGGTGAACTGACTGGGAAACCGGACCGCTCCCTCACCAGGTGTACCGCCTGTGCCGATCTTTTAGACGTTGCTCCCTGTGAAAACGGGAAGGCTGCATAGGTGGTATCCGCAAACCCCCTGTTTGTTTTCCGGTAATGAACTTCCAGCCTTGTTGCGGCGTTGGTAAGATCAACATAAAACAACCCATTGGCCTGACCACCGGTAGCGATCACAGCAAAGCCTTTTATTTTTTTGATAAATAATGAATCATTCCGGTAAATACCGTTGGCGGTTGCAGAAGTATCCCTGTCTCCCAATAATGTATTCTGGATGAACGCACTATTGATATCCAGTGGTATCCTTATCTGGTTGGTTACAGAATCTTTCCTGCTGCCTTTAAAGTAAGTGAACTTTTTTACTTCGATAGGCCTGAGTGTGGTACTGCCCAACTGGGCTCCCAGGCCCAGGTCAGGTAAAAAATCAAGTCCGTAGGAAGAATCTTTAAAATTGGTAGTGCCCGGATTTATTTCGTATGCCGTAAGTGTTTGAGGCAAGAGGGTATCTCCAAAAAACGTTTGGTACGACAGGCATAAAACCACCGAATCAAAATGTGTAATGGTATCGCCTGGATTACCATAATAAAATGGGTAAAAGGGAGGCTTTAACTGCAGGTACATATCGGCATAGGTCTTACCAAACAAAGGATCATTGGTAATAGAACCCAGCACATGCAGATCTGAAAAAGCGACTTTTGTGCTATCGTCAAAAATCCCCTGGGTGGTGGTGATATCCAGTGTGTCTGCAAAAGTACTTACATTGTCAACCGCAGGAATTAGATCGCTTCCGAGTGTTGTTGTATCGATTTTTGTACAGCCCCAGTTAAAGAAGATCATTGCAGCAACTAGTGTTGATGCCTTTAATAAATTTCTCAGCACAGATTGAAATTAAGTGAATGGTAAATGACTTTGTTTTTTACTATTTGGCAAGGTCGGCATATAGTTGCAAATAGTCTGTTAAATCACTCTCCGCATTGAATGGAAGTGTCTTCTTGCCTTTTATTTTGCTGAATTCATCCAGTAACTTTTTCTCTGGTTTTGCGGCGCCAAAAGTAATGGCATCTGCAAATGCAGCACCTCCCCTGAACATGGCGGTATTGTTGATATCTTTAAAATGTTCCAGTTCTTTTTTAGTCACATTGTCGTTAATAGCAGCCAGTTTTAAAAAGTCTGCACCCAATTTTTCTTTAAAGGTATTTTGCCCAATGGTATATACTACTTTACAATTGTTGAATACCGGCTCCTTTTTATAAGCCGCTTTAATAAACATGGGTATCAATCCTGTCATCCAGCCGCTGCAGTGAATAATATCCGGAGGCCATCCAAATTTCTTTACCGTTTCCAAAGCCCCTTTGCAAAACACCGCTGTACGCAGACCATTATCATCATACCATTTATCAGCCTCATCAGTAAAAACTGTCTTCCGTTTGAAAAAGTCTTCATTATCAAGAAAATAAACCTGCAGCCTGGCATTTGGCAATGACGCTACCTTTATCATCAATGGATAATCATCTCCTGCAACAGACACGTTGATACCTGACAGGCGAACGACTTCATGCAGGCGGTGCCTTCTTTCATTGATCACACCAAACCTTGGCATGATACACCTCACTTCCATACCGGAATCGTTGGCCTTTACAGCCAGTTTATTTATTGTATCTGCAAACTCCGTAAGCTCAACATACGGGGACATTTCATTAGCAATAAATAAAATTCTTTTCTTTGTTGACATCTGTTATTTGGTTATGTGGTAAGTCAGGATTTTCTTTGGGTGTGCAAAAGTACGGTAATTTTCCGCAAAATTCAGTGTTAACCTGTATTTCACCTAAAATGCAAGCCTCGTATGATCGTATTTAAATATATAATTGACATTGGTCAATACCTCCGTTATAGCAGGGAGTGTGGCAAAATCACTGGTTTTGTTCCCACGATGGGTGCATTGCACGCCGGACATATTTCCCTGGTTGAAAACGCCCGTAAACGATGCGATGTGGTGACCAGCAGTATTTTTGTAAACCCCACCCAGTTCAACGATCCGAAGGATTTTGACAAGTACCCCATCACGATTGAAAAAGATATTGATATGCTGGAACAAGCCGGCTGCGATATCCTTTTTCTACCCACCGTAAAAGAAATGTATCCAGAAGGACTGGCAGATGGTAAACATTATGAACTCGGGTATTTAGAAACAGTTTTGGATGGCGCTTACAGACCGGGGCATTTCCAGGGCGTGTGCCGGGTGGTGGAAAAGCTGCTCCGTATTGTTGAACCCGATCAGCTGCTGCTGGGACAAAAAGACTACCAGCAATGTATGGTAATTACAAAAATGGTGCAGATGGAGCAGCTGCCAGCCAACATCCACATTTGCCCTACTCAGAGAGAAGCAGATGGGCTTGCCATGAGCAGCCGAAATATAAGGCTAACAGCAGCATACAGGGCAAAAGCACCGCTTATTTACCAATGCCTGCAACAAATAAAAAATGAGATTCAACCCGGGGATATCAGCGGTATAAAAAAAGATGCCCTTGATAAGCTGGTTGCTGCCGGATTTAAACCAGACTACTTAGAAGTGGCCGATGCACAGACACTTGAATTGCTGAATGTGTGGGATGGCAAAACACCATTGGTTGTACTTACCGCAGCTTTTGCAGGTGACGTGCGGCTGATTGATAATTTGATTTTGTAAAAAATCCACCGGGGTTTGTACAACTGCAACTTCTTTACCGGCCGTAAACAAATCTGGCTTAAATCTATTAATTTACATTCATGCAGGTTATATCAATCGCCACACCATTCAATATTGATATCGAATTTGAAGTTGCCGAATTTCACAAGCGGCTGCTCGCCTACCTGATTGATTTTGCAATATTGATCGTTTACTTATTCGCCGTTGACAAACTCCTTGATATTGGGGTAGGCGCTGGCGATAGTACGCTGGGATTCCGCATACTCATCCTGTTGCTGCCCATGCTGGCTTACACAATGCTTACAGAGTTGTTGCTGAACGGGCAGACTTTGGGTAAAAAAATTCTGAACATAAAAGTAGTGAGCCTTGATGGCGGCGAACCTACCTTGGGGCAAACGATGCTCCGTTGGTTCCTTCGTTTTTATGAATGGGGTTTTATTGTATTTACACTTTTCTGGAGCAACCCTTTTTTTGGAGTGGCCTTCCTGTTCATGGGAGGTGTGGTGTCGATTATCATTATGGTGGTGTCGCCCAAAAGCCAGCGGCTGGGAGATATTGTAGCCGGTACAGTAGTGGTAAATACCAGGAGCTCCCTTACCGTGCATGATACCATTTTTATGCAGGTAAACGAACCTGATTACAAAGTGATGTTCCCGCAAGTAATGAAACTGAGCGACCGGGATATTAATACGATCAAGAATGTAATAACCCAGGCAAAAAAAACGAACAATTTTGAAATGTGTAACCGGGTAGCATTTAAAGTGCAGGACGTGCTGAAGATCCCAAGCAGCCTGTACGCTATGGAGTTCTTAGAGAAAATAATGGAAGATTACAATTACCTGGCCACGAGGGAATAACATTACAGGTACTGGTTTTCCACCAGCCATTTCACTATTTTTTTCAACGTGATCCAGTTTTTATCTATGCCGGCCGAAGCTGCAATTATTTTGTCGCCAGTAGCGATAGATACCACCCTTTTCTGGCTGTCTTTGGCGGTAAACACTTCAAAGTTTTGAGCATTATTGCCACCTGTAAAAGTTACTTTTGCAATGATGACGGTAGAAGGCAGCAAAAACTCATAACTATCCATTTCATTAAAAGAACTCATTGGCTTAAAACTGCCTATCACTTTTGAATTTTGTGTAATCGTTTTATCTTCTTTTAAATCTATCGGCCAGGCCCTGTCTCTAGGCACAATGGAATAATCAGTAGCAATGCGTGGACTGGCGCCTTTGCTGGCAATAAATTCTTTCACTTTGTTGTCGAGGGTGCTGTCGCCCTGTATAATACCGCTGTGGCCAATCAATTTGGCGAATGATTTTTCCTGGCTCAATGAGGACACTTTAAAAATACCCACCTGGCTGGACTTAAGAAAAGTGAGCCGGTAAAATAAATAGGTGTTATCTGTTTTATCCTGTTCAAATTCGGTAGCTACTGCGGCAATAATGAGTTTTTTGCCTGCTGGGGAAAACACTTCAAAGGATTTAGTCAATCCAAAATTCTCTTTTTTTACTTCTACTTTTGCGTACTCATTTCCATCAACAGAAATAATCCCTTTTTTATATTCCACTTCCTGTGAAAACACAGAAAGGCTAACCAGGCAAAGTGTAACAGCAAGCAGGTGCTTTTTCATAGTACAATTTTTAAGTAAGGTAAGCAAAATCCCACAGGCAGTGTAACAGTTTCCGTGATTTACATGCAATGTTTCATCTCTGCATACAACCTCCCGGAAGATTCTTAACCACAGGCCTTGCAGTGATGCTTCTTATTCAAAAAGATCCCCCTGCAAATCATCCCCTTTCTTTTTCTCCCATTCCATTTCCACGCTTTTGCTGTATTCGGTTAATTTGGCACCCACTGCTTTCCAACCCATTACTTCCACCAGTTTGGTTATTTTAAACTTGGCACTGCGAACCATCTGGCCCCGGCCACTTTGTACATGCAATACGGGTTCGTCATCCGTAGTTACCATCTCCAGCCGGTTGTCTTTTCCCTCTTTGATAAAAAAGAACTTACTGTGCAGTGTAGTGGTTTCAATTTTAAAACGTTTGATATTGTACTGCAGTTTTTCATTGTCAAGGTACACTGCGGTGATAATTTTTTCAGGATTGAATTTTTCCATCAGCAGCACTTTTTCAGGATCAAATCGTTGGGTGAGTTCCTGGTCAGTTATTTCATAGTTGCCGTCGTTGTAAATAGTCAGCAACCGGTCTTCTGCTTCAAATTTGCCCAGGTACTCTCCTTTTTCTTCTGTATTCAGTCTTCCAAATTTATTATCAAACCAAAGTTTTTTGGCATCCAGCGTTGATTTGCCGGCTTCCTTGAATTTAACAGACTTAATGGGATACTTGGTAACAATATTACCCAGGCTGCTTCGGCCTTTTATTTCCTGCTCTTCAAAATAAAAATCAAATTCTTTTATCCTGGCGCTGCAATTGGGGCTCAATACAATTTTTACTACTTCCGCTTCCCCATTGGCATTGGCAGTAAAATAATGCACTTTGTTTTTGTCCTCGCTTTTTGCAAGGTTATATTCCTTATCCCTGGTTATGCCGGTTACATTAAACCGCTTGGCATAGCTGGTGCCGGTTTTGCCATCTACGTATATCATGTTGTAGGTGGTTCGTTCATCATTTTTCTGGAACACCGCTACATGGATAATGTCTTTACCAATAAAAACTTTATCAGATACTTTCACCACCTTCATGATACCGCCTTTTGTAAAAGCGATGATATCATCAAAGTCTGAAACCTCTGCCACCAGTTCGTCTTTTTTAAGTGAGGTGCCAATAAAGCCATCCGCTGCATTCATATACAGTTTTGTATTGGCGATGGCCACATGTTTTACCTGTATGGTATCAAACTCCCTGATCTCAGTCTTACGTTCCCTGCCCTTGCCGTATTTTTTCAGCAGATTTTCATAATAAGCAATCGCAAAATCAACCAGGTTGGCTATGTCGTGCTTTACTTGTTTGATATTAGCTTCCAAACCTTTGATCTGCGCATTCAGTTCATCAATATCCAGTTTATAAATACGCCGAACAGGTTTTTCTGTTAGCTTCAGAATATCTTCTCTTGTGATATCCCTTTTCAGCTGCTTCTTAAAAGGCACAAATGCCTTGTCGATCGCCTCGATCACTTTTTCCCATGTTTCATGCTTTTTCTCCAGCTCTTTATAGATCTTTTCTTCAAAGAAGATCTTTTCCAAAGAGGTGTAATGCCATTTTTCGAGCAGCTCTGCCAGTTTGATATCCAGTTCTTTTTTTAGCAGGTCTTTGGTGTTGTCTGCGGAAATTTTCAGCAACTGTGTTACCCCGAGAAACTGCGGTTTGTCATTGACAATCACGCAGGCATTGGGAGAGATACTCACTTCACAGTCTGTAAAAGCATACAATGCATCGATGGTAATATCAGGGGAAATACCTGCTGCCAGTTCAATAATGATCTCCACATCTGCCGCAGTATGATCCGTTACTTTTTTAATTTTTATTTTACCCTGGTCATTGGCCTTTACAATACTCTCCATCAGGGTGGATGTAGTAACGCCAAAGGGTACACTTTTTATAACCAGCGTTTTTTTATCCTGTTCTTCAATTAATGCCCTCACCCTTATTTTACCACCCCGGCTTCCATCGTTGTAGTTAGACACATCTACCGCACCGCCTGTTTGAAAATCCGGGAAAATCTCAAACTTTCTTCCTTTTAAATATTTGATGGAGGCTTCAATCAATTCGCAAAAATTGTGTGGCAGAATTTTGGTTGCCAGCCCCACTGCAATTCCTTCTGCACCCTGTGCCAGCAGCAGCGGGAATTTCATGGGCAGGGTTACCGGTTCATTCTTACGGCCATCATAACTCAGTGCCCAGTCAGTAGTTTTTGCATTGAAAGCCACTTCGAGTGCAAACTTGCTCAGCCTGGCTTCAATATACCTGGAGGCAGCAGCGTCATCACCGGTACGAACATCGCCCCAGTTGCCCTGTGTTTCAATCAACAGATCTTTTTGCCCCAGGTTTACCAGTGCATCACCAATACTCATATCGCCATGCGGATGGTACTGCATGGTTTGCCCGATGATATTGGCCACTTTATTAAACCTGCCATCATCCATTTCCTTCATGGCATGGAGTATCCTGCGCTGCACGGGCTTTAAACCATCTTCAATGGCTGGCACGGCCCTTTCCAGTATTACATAACTGGCATAATCGAGAAACCAGGTTTTATACTGGCCATCGATGCCGGAATCCTTATGGATGTATTCTTCTTTGTTAGCTTTTGCCATTCTGTTTCTTAGTATCTAATAGATTTCAAATTAAACTTCACTGACTCCGTAGGAGCAAAATATCAGTAGCTTTTGAATTAAAAGAGGTTGACCGAGCTGCATAGCAGCGATATATTTCCTCCATTAAACCCTTTAATCCTCATAAAATTCAAACAAATATTTTTCATCGAACTTAATTTCAAATTTTTCTAAAAACTCCACGTATTTTTCCCTGAATGTTTCCTTTTTATGATGCTCTGGCTGATTTAAAATATAATTCACCACATTTTGAGCCTGTGATTTTGAATATGAAAATGCTCCAAAACCCAGTTGCCATGTAAATTCATTTGCAAATTTCTTATCCTTTATAAATGAAGACGAATTTGATTCTATATCTCTTACCAAATCAGATATTGCAATATCAGGTTTAATGCTAACCAGGATATGCGTATGATCAGGCATACAGTAAATGGCATATAGCTTTTGCTTCTTTTCTCTTATTATACCTGCTATATACATTTGTAATTCTTCCCTAAAATTCTCTTTCACAAAATTTTTTCTTCCTTTTACTGCAAACACAAGCTGGATGTACAACTGAGAATATGTATTCGGCATAGTACTTACTTTTATACTTTACTAGAACATACCGCTCCTACGGAGCTAAACATTATCTACTGCATTTTATTTCTACTAACATATGGCTCCCACGGAGCCAATACAATATCTCCTGTTTCAATATTATAAAAGCATTTCAAATCTTTGAGTACCTGCCCAGTTCCCCCCAACTAGTTAGGGGCAGAAGTCGTCTTCACCTCAAAATCCTTCATATTCTCCACCTTACCCTGCACATCAAACATCCCTTGTGCTATCATCGTTTTCAACCGCCACAGCAGGTACATATCACCGGTAGTGTGTTTGGCCTTGCTCAAAAACTGGTGGATCACCTTAGATGCTTTTTGCCAGTCTGGGGTAACATATTTTTTCAACTCTGCGTCATAGAAATCATAATCCTGCTGCACCAGTTTTTTTCCGCCTTCCAGCAACCGTACCCCCTTGTTTTCGTTGCAAAGCCTGGTCCATTCGTCAGGATCCACTTCAAATTCACTTAATGTGATCTCCCGGGCCAGTTTTTTGGCCTTTAAAAATTCCTTGGCTGGTATTTCGTGCAGCCAGTTGGGATAAAAAATATGTCCTTTTTCGTTGATAAAAGGAAGGTTGTTCAAATACAGGATAAATACCCGTCCATGGAATTCTTTCATGTATTGCAGCAGCCAGTAGTAACCGCTCACATCATGTTTATTTTGTGCTGCCCATATCCAAACTGCTTCTTCCGCATTTCTGCGCATGGTGCCAACCAATGATGCGGCTGTTGCATAATCGTCCGCTTCGCCATCATCCACTTTGCCGTCTGCATCACCGCCAGCCTGTACATCCCGCCAGAATTGCTTGCGGGCTTCTATTCCTTCGCCCAGGTAAATATTACCCAGCGGACCTACGGCATAATCATCCTTTATCTGCACTACTTCGCCCGCCATTGTTTCATCCATTTCAATGGCCTTTTTCAGCACATCAACGTCAGCCCCGTTAAATACTATATGAATCATCTTTTATATTTTTGGCAACAAGGTGAAAAAAGAAAAGAAGCGAAAAAAAGAAATACAAGGTTTATTACTTTCTATTCTATTTTATGCTTAAACTTATTTTTTCCAATTCTTTTCTTTTAGCCTATTATTATTCCTTTTTATCTTCCTTATTCTCCCGGCTTCTTCTTGTTTTCCCCTTTTTTCTTCTTTTTCCTTTTAGCCTGTTGTTATTCTACCTTTTTTTTCTTCTTTATCCTTTTAGCCCATTCCCTGGAGTAATCAAATAATAAACACAAGTTGTAAAAAAATTCCTCACCCAGGGTATTGCACTGATAACACCCAATTGTTTTTTTGGCTTCCAGCCAAACTTATAGGTATAAATGGGATTGATAAAATAATGCGTTTTATTCACTACTTTATAGCCTGTCTCTTCCACAATTCTTTCAAACCGCTCTATCGATATCCCTGTCTCCTTTATTTCTGCAAAGGCAGCAACATCCTGCTTTCCCTTTTTTAATATCCATTTATACAAACCCATCGGCAATAAATGATAGTAGGGCATCTTGTTTAGCCACTTTTTAGTCATCAGTTGCTGGTGTCCGCCAAAGGGCATTTGCCAGGGAGGAAAACCAAAAAATATCACCCCGCCCGGGTTTAAAAAACTTTTCATCCAGGCGATCAGTTTCTTCTGGTCATGGATATGTTCAATCACATCTTTCAATACAATGATGTCAAATTTCCCATTGAGCTCCGTGTCAATATCCACCTTATAAATATCCTTCGACACAAAGCTGATCAAGCCTTTGCTTAATTCCTCCTTCATAAATTCCCTCGCCAGCACCAACCTCGATTCTTCCAGCTCCACTCCCACGGTTATACAACCCTTTTCGATAAATGCTTTGAGCACACCCGCCTCAGCACAACCAATCTCCAGCACCCTCATTCCGGGTGTTATGCTTTTGTACTTTTCAACAAACGGCACTACATACAGGCGGGCATTATCTGCCTGCATGTTAAAGTAGCGTGGTTTATCTGTGTGAAATTCGAACATAGCAGCCTCACCCTAGTTCCCTCTCCAAAGGAGAGGGAACTAGGGCATTTATTTTACATCAACATTTGTAATTAAGCATTTAAACATCATCTCTTTATTCATCAGTATAGCAAACACTTCAATTTATAAAGGCATTTTAAAGGATCGAACTCTTGCCTTTATTCCCTTTTACGAAGCGGAGGTGGTTTCCACTAAATCCACTTCCACCTTCAGATTATCAATAATAAAATCCTGCCGGCTCGGCGTGTTCTTACCCATATAATATTCGAGTAATTGCTGGATATGTGTTTCAGGAAGCATCATCACCGGCTGCAGTTTTATATCCGGACCGATAAACCTGGCAAATTCATCCGGGCTTATTTCTCCCAACCCTTTAAAGCGGGTGATCTCAGGTTTGGTACCTAGCTTCCTCATGGCCTGTTGCTTTTCTGTCTCATCATAACAGTAAATTGTTTCCTGTTTGTTGCGCACCCGGAACAGAGGAGTATCTAAAATATATACATGCCCGTTCTTCACCAGGTCAGGAAAAAACTGCAGGAAGAAAGTGAGCAATAGCAACCGTATGTGCATCCCGTCCACATCGGCATCGGTAGCAATTACGATATTGTTGTATCGAAGGCCTTCATATCCTTCTTCAATGTTTAATGCATGCTGCAGCAAATTAAACTCTTCGTTCTCATACACTACTTTTTTAGTAAGACTGAAACAGTTGAGCGGCTTACCTCGCAGACTGAATACCGCCTGCGTTTCCACACTCCTTGCCTTGGTGATACTTCCACTGGCACTATCCCCTTCCGTTATAAAAATCGTACTTTCCTTTTGTTTCTCTACCACCTTGTCTTTATCTTTTCCTGTGGCATCATCATTGTAATGATATTTACAGTCACGGAGTTTTTTATTGTGCAGGTTGGCTTTCTTTGCCCTTTCATTGGCCAGTTTACGGATACCGCTCAATTCTTTTCTTTCCCTTTCACTTTGTTCAATGCGTTTCTTAAGCGCCTCGGCAGTGGCAGGATTGCGGTGCAGGTAATTATCCAGTTCTTTAGATAAAAAATCACCCACAAAATTTTTCATCGACAGGCCGCCTTCGCTCACCGTTAATGAGCCCAGTTTTGTTTTTGTCTGGCTTTCAAAAACAGGCTCCTGCACCCTTACACTCACGGCACAGCAAATGCTGCCACGAATATCCGACGCATCGTAATCCTTCTTAAAAAAATCACGAACGGTTTTTATGAACCCCTCCCTGAATGCGGCGAGATGCGTGCCACCCTGGGTGGTAAACTGGCCGTTTACAAAACTATAATACTCTTCGCCATAGGTATTCTCATGCGTTATAGCCACTTCAATATCTTCTCCCTTGAGGTGAATGATCGGGTAACGGATCTCATCCACATTCGTTTTGCGCTGCAGCAGATCCAGCAAACCATTTTTACTCACATAGCGTTTGCTATTCAGGTTCATCACCAGCCCTGCATTGAGGTAGCAGTAATTCCAGAACTGGTTGTCCAGATACTCCTGTACAAAATGAAAATTCTTAAATACCGTATCATCAGGAATAAAAGTGATGAGCGTACCATTGTCTTCTTTGGTAGCAACTTCCTTATGCTCTTTTATTAAGTTTCCTTTTTCGAACTCTGCCGTTTTCATTTTGCCTTCCCGGAAACTGTCAACTTTAAAATAATTACTCAGTGCATTCACCGCCTTGGTACCCACGCCATTCAGCCCCACACTTTTCTGAAAGGCCTTGCTGTCATACTTTGCACCGGTATTTATCTTGCTCACTACATCTACCACTTTACCCAATGGAATACCACGGCCATAATCCCTCACCGTAATTTCCTTGCCATTGATGTTCACGTCCACATGTTTACCGTGTCCCATGGTATGTTCATCAATGCAGTTATCGATCACTTCTTTGAGCAATACATAAATGCCATCGTCCGGGCTGCTTCCATCGCCGAGTTTGCCAATGTACATACCTGGCCGCAGGCGGATATGTTCTTTCCAGTCAAGGCTGCGTATCGATTCTTCGTCGTACTTGTTGATATCTTTTTCTGCCATGGTCCTCTTTGCTGTTGATTTTTCATGCTGTTCTTTTCCATACAGCCGTTTCCTAACGGACCGCAATGTACTAATTCTTTTAGTATTTTTAGAACGTGGCAAATATAATGAAACGAGTTAGAGAATAGTAGTTGGGGTTATACACAGGAGGTGGATATAATTTTCCCTGGTGGTTGTGGGCTTAGAAGCTTTGCTGGACTTTGGTTTCTGGCTATCAATTCCAGCTTGCCTGCCACAATTGGCAGGTCTGGCCCAGCGAAAAGGAACGATCTTCAACAGTCTTTTCACCCTATCCGGCAGCCTTTTAACACTACTGCTTTTCAAGCATTGCGATAATACAGGCAATTTGGTTGCATTGTAGTATTATAGTAAGTTTGATTGTGGCAATTAAGGCGTTAGGCACATTTACTAAATACCATGAAAAATAGCTACATCTTTCTGATAATAGTTGCCATGATCATAGGTGCTTTTTTTTCGCTGTACCCAAAGCAGGTCTATTATCTATATGTGATCCCGTTTTTTGTTTTTATAGGAATCATTTCTGCAATTATATTCGTTATATATGTTGTCTCAGGAGGCAATAAATGGAAACTACCTTTATCTATATTACTATTTATATTCATTATTTATATTACCTAGTACCTGACAGGGATCTTAATTTGAATTATTTCATTTTTTTATAGCCAGACAATTCCAGCACTTCTACTCATGTAGTAATCTGCATCTAAAAGGGTTATTATGCAAAAGCCGGGCAATAGCAAGTAGTGTTTCATTATTTTTAGCTTTGTTATGCTTTAGTGTGGCTTGACGAAATAATGTTCGGCGCCCATTATACCCTTCAACACTGTTGAAGCCTGCCGCATCGTCGAAGCTCTATCGCTATTTAGATGGATACAATAAGAGAAATAAAGTAAAAAACAGTGAAAATGATGTCAACCGTTTTGATGCCAAAAAAGATGTAAAATTATTGTAAGGCCTTAGTAGATTAATTGATTTCCAGTAACGCATCAACTCAGCCATTTTTTAAGCTGGCAGCATATAGCAATATGCCACCCTTCAAAACATTTTAACGGTGCTGAAAGCAATTGGATCTATATATGCTATCCGCTTAACGAATGATATGACGCTTCTCATTTCCATTACATCCAACAACCAATTCCCTTACCTTCGCCGCCATAAATAAAAAATATGAGCCTGCAAGATATCCTTCTAAAAAGAAGCGGCAATAGATGTGAACTCTGCCAATCGGACAATACAGTATCCATGTATCAAGTGCTGCCAGAGCAGGGCAACGACGAAAATGACCACATCATACTTTGCGGCACCTGTGTTAGCCAGGTAGAAAAAAAAGCACCGCTGGATAATAAACACTGGCAATGCCTCACCGGAAGCATGTGGAGTGAAGTGCCGGGTGTGCAGGTGGTTTGCTGGCGGATGCTCAACAGGCTGAGAGAAGAGAGCTGGGCTGCAGAGAATATCGATATGATGTACCTGGATGATGAAAAATCAGCCTGGGCCAAAGCCACAGGCGACCATGACAACGATAGCAGCGTAGACCTTCATAAAGATTGCAATGGCCAGTTACTGCAAAACGGCGACACGGTAGTATTGACAAAATCACTTGATGTAAAAGGAAGCACACTCAATGCAAAAATGGGCACTGTAGTTAAAAACATCCGCCTGGTGAATGATAATACAGCGCAAATTGAGGGTAAGATCGAAGGACAATTGATCGTAATACTTACAAAATATGTTCGCAAACAAAACGGGTAAAATCATACCAGTTTCTATAGCCCAAACCTCCACTCAAGCCAGTAGAGTTGTGTATGTTTCTGCTGCCAGCTAGTAGCAGACCTGGTTAAACAAAATTTCTTAACCCCCTGGATTCTGATAGCTTTTGTATTTTAATTAACAGGATTCACATACACATGTGATTGCCTTGCGTTGTCATGTTACTGATATTTGTGGTTAGAGTATAGCCATTAAAAAACATTACTATGAACAACGTACAGCCATCCACACCTGGTTTTATATTAACCAGCCTGTCATTTGGACAAAATGAAAGCAATACGCTGAAGCAGAAAAAACGCAATGCTTCTGCCCCCGTGCAGCCTAGCAGTATTGCGAAATTTGATTATTGCCTGCCACCTGATGAATACAACTATTTTGATTGGCCGGATGGTGAGCAGGCTGCCTGATACCAGGTGTAAAAACTTTGGTATCGGTGGTTATGTATTCTTCCGGGGATGTATAACAGGCAACTGTTGGTCAAGTTGCTCAATATACCAGGCGGTAAAGGGATAACAGTGAAAATACATGGTGGAACGTGCGCTGTAAAAAAGCCGGGATTTTTCACATTTACAACCCCAGTACATCCCTTAATTTTCCATATCCTCCCCTGCTGACCGCCACTTTTGCACCATTTTTCAGAATAGCCAGGTGGCCATCTTTTTCATAAGGCTCGATCCGGGTGATATAATGTGTATTGACAAGGAAAGAACGATGACAGCGGCAGAACACTGCTGCATCCAGTATATTTTCAAAATGCGTCATCGTTTTACTTTTTAAAAAATACCCTTCGGCGGTGTGTACTTTTACATAGTCATCTGCTGCTTCCAGGTACAGCACTTCATTTACTGGAATGATCTTGATCTTGTTTCCGCTCCTGACCACTATCCGGTTGTTTTGAACCGGGTTGTGGGCTACTGTTTCAAGCAAGTACTGTGTGTTTTTTGCTGCCGCTGCACTATCCTGTTGTTCGAGCCATTTATTAACAGCTTTATCAAATCTCTCTTTACTGAAAGGTTTTAACAGGTAGTCCACTGCATGTGCTTCAAATGCTTTTACAGCATATTCATCAAAAGCGGTGGCAAAGATCACTGCCGGTGGCTGATCCAGTAACTCCAGCATTTCAAAACCATTTATTTTGGGCATCTGGATATCAAGAAAAATCAGATCAGGATGGTGCTGCTGTATCGCTTTTACAGCTTCAAATCCATCATTGCACTCTTGTACTACCGTAAGCTGTGGAAAAGTCTGCAGGTATTCCAGCACCACCATTCTTGCCAGTGGTTCATCGTCTATCAGTATTATTTTTTTCATAATTAAATTAAAAAAGCAACAGTGCTTAGAAGTTTAGGGGTTTAGAAGTTTAGAAGCTGCGGGCCACCGAATACTGCTTACTTAACCCTTCCACTTTCTAAACCCCTACAGCATTTGTGGTATCGTTACACTTACAATAAACTGGTTGCCCTGCATTTCAGTTTCCAGCAGGTCGTTTCTGCCATAGAGCAGGTACAACCTCCGCTTTACAGAATTCAGGCCAAAGCCTGTACCCTTTTCCTCGGGTGTACCATCACTATCAAAAGGGTTGATCACTGCCAGCACCAACTGGCCATCCATTACCGCAGCATGTATCGCTATCTTTGTTTCTCCAACGGTGCCGTATAGCCCAAATTTAATGGCATTTTCCACCAGTGGCTGCAGCAGTAATGCAGGAAGCTTCATCTGCAGTGTTCCATCAACTGTTGTGATATCCGTTTGAAGCCTGTTGCCAAACCTCACTTTTTCAATGGAAAGATACAATTCCAGCTGTTCCAGTTCTTCCTGTAAAGGAACCCATTGGTTATCATCTTTATTTAAAGTGCTGCGTAAAAAACTGCTCAACTGCTGCACCATCGTTCTTGCCTCAGCTGGCTTGCTGCCAATAAGGGCATTGACCGAATTCAGGCTGTTGAACAAAAAATGCGGCTGCAATTGCTGCCGCAACGTAAACAATTCTGCCTCTCTTGCCAGCCTGGCGGTTTCATTTACCCGCTTGGTTTCTCTTTCTTTCTCATCAAAAGTGTACCACAATACACTGATGACAGCCATAAAAGCAGTGATCAAAAAAGCGATGCAGTAACGGATGGTATAGGACTGTTCCATTATATGCTGATAAAATGTATCCCCCAAACCAATCCACTTAATCATGTACTTTACCAGCAGCCATACTGCCGCAGCGATGAACATACTAAAAGTAACGATATACCAGTAGCGGTCTTTTTTAGGAAGATAATACTGCAGGTTATTGCTCAGCAATACAGCAGCACCACAAAGCAGTATATTTGAAATAAAGCTGTCTGCAATGGCATACCTTAGACCAACACCAACACTAAACAATACATACACATGCACGGTAGCCCATACCAGCCAGCTGCCTGCAAATATGCCAAGAAATTTTTTTTGTGATAATGGTGTGTTTGCCAAGGTTATTCCTTTTATACTAACTGTAAAATTTCGAGGGTGTCATTTTCGCTGATATGAGCCGCTTTTTTATGTATCACTTCGATATAGTCATCGGCACATCCGGGCTCCTGTGAGGTGGAGCATATCTCAGCCCCATCCAGCAGTTCTTTCAATTGATACAAGGCACTTACATTGATAAATTTCCATTCTATCAGCTGCTTGTTGTTGATATTGACCACCAGTTCCTGTTCGGCTACACCTAACCGTTGCGCCTTACTCAGCGCCTCATCTTTTGATCCTGCGGTTATGATCCTGAGCTGTTCATCAAATCTTGCCGGCTGCTCCCGGCCGGCAATAATTACCCGGAACACAATTTTGGTAAGGTACCAGTGCATAGTGGTGGTTTTGTTAGTTTGGCTTACTTTAAATCCCAGTAATATTTAATAATTAATATGTAAGATGTAATATTTGCAAGAGACTGCATTTTCAATATTAAATATTGCATCTTACATAATACATACGTTTACCTGTAACTGGAAATTTCTATCCCCCCCATAAACGCTGTGCCTTCCAGTACAAGAATTTTATTTGGTGCCGTGGCTACATTGTAAGTATCACGTTTATCGTCCACGCCTCCAAAGATGGCCGTTACTTCCTGTTTTACCACCCAGTGAGTGGGAACTATCAGTTTTACGCCTCCAAGGATGGCTGTTACTTCCAGTTTAACGGTGCCGTGTATGTCAGACTGGCTAAGATCAATTTCCGAACCACCAAAAATGCTGGTGGCTTCACCGCCTCTGAAATTTTTACTAACGACATTTCTTTTTACAGCGCCAAATACAGCGGTAGCATCCAGCCGTTCCCCGCTAACGCCAGGTATACCGGCGTTGGCAGAAAATTCTTTTGACTGGAAATCACGGGTGGGTTCCTGTAAGATCTTTTGGTTACTGTCATTTTGCCCTTGCGACGGATCTTTCCACTTGCTGGATTTTTTAGGGCGAAGAATCAGCATGAAACCAACACCCACTAATATCGCCGGAACCAGGTACCGCTTCAGCGAAAACATTTCCAGGATATCATCCAGCAAAAAGAAACTGCCAACGATCAGTAACACCAGCCAGCCACTTCCTCTGAAATCGTTTTTCGCACCAATAAAAAAACCAACTGCGATCAGGATCATGGGCCACGAAAACAGCCAGTGAGGGAAAAAAGTCCAGCCACTTTGTCTCATAAAAAACAACAAACCAATGGCTATAATGAACAGACCTGCAAATACCCTGCTGTTATTATTGCTGTTGTCAATTCCGTTGCTCATAGTTATTAATTTAAAACAAAAATATACCGAAACTGATGGCAGGTCAATGGCACAAAGGCAACAGCGGTCGATATCCCGGTAAGCTGCAGTTTAAATGCGGTGAATGGCATACCAGTCAACCTGTATTTAAAATAAAAACGGACGGCAAAATCGCCGTCCGTTCATTTTGTATGTCCTTTAATGCTTGTTAAGCAACAAGGTTCGCATTACTTCCTGTTTACCAGTACGCTCTTTGCAGTTCTTGCTTTATCGGGAGCTACGATCTCTACGGTGTAAGTACCGTTGCCCATTACAGCTGGCAGGCTGATCACCTGGTTGGCACTGCCGCCTGCATGTGTAAGCCGGTAAGTACTTACTGCCTGGCCATTAGCAGCTACAATGCGTACACTGTATTTGCCCGCTGCCTGCTGGCTGAACACCAGGTTCATCGTATTGCCTTCAATTGGGTTGGGTGCAATGGTAAAGCCTGCTTTGTTGTATACACCTGCTTTGCCGATCACGATCCTGAACCTGTTGGCTGCTGATGAAGCGGTGCTGGCATCTACCGTAAAGTTTACATTGGTAGCTGCACTTGCAGTGAGCACCGTATTTGTTTTGGTGTAGCTGTCTTCCAATATCGCTTCAGTACCTGCTGGTAAGCTAAGGTTACTCAAAGCAAACTCGAGTTTGTAGTTTCCAGCTGCCATATTCCACATACGGAACTGGATGGCATCGCCTTCTTTCACTGTTGTGGTTCCTTCTATCGCCAGCAGTTTGCTGCCGGTTTCTATAGCAAAGTTAGCGCCTGGGTTGCCCATTTTGGGAGCATCCTCATCTGCTACGGCCTTACTATAAACCGCATCAAATACAACTGTGTTGGCGTCCAGCATCTCATCGTTGCTGTTGTACAACCTGCTGTCTATTTTAGATTTGATGGCTGATGGACGGAAACCAAGGCTGCCACCACCGCCAACTTTAGCAGCTTCTTTTAGAGTAATGGAACCTGCTGTGGTACTTTGAACAAAGAAACTCTGACCACTTTCGATGGTTGTATTAGGCTGACCCAGAACATAACTGCCTCCGCTGATCAAACAGTTAAAGCTGTTGGTATTGCTGAAGGTCTGGTACATACCCAGGCTGCTGCCATTGAGTTTTTTACTATCCCAGATATAGAAGAGGTTGCTTACGCCCCCTGTTCTTGTTAACCCGGTAAAGTTAATGGCCGAAGGATAACGGTTAGGTACCAGTGCAAAAGCATTGGCGCCGATATTGGTTACCTGGTCGCCGGTAAAGATGGTTCCCTTGGTTCTCAACGTAGTGGCGTTCGAGCTGTTTGACATGCCTGTTACGGTTAATGACCTGTCGCCACGGATATATAAGAAATAAGAACCAAAGTTATTGATGGCCTGGTTGGTGCTGGTGATATTGCTCCAGCTGGCACCATTCCATCTTAACATACCGGCCAATACGGTGGTGCTGTCAAAGCCTGCAGCTGCGGCGGCGGCCTGAGTGCCAAATACGCCGGTGATCTGCGTTCCGTAACCAGCTACGTTATTTTGCCTGGGTAATGGGTTCGCATCACCTTCCTGCCATGCCTGGCGGATAGTTTGTGATGTGGTAACCGGTACGCTCAGCAAACGCCAGCTACGGAAATTATTATTGGGGATGTAACGTTCTACAGTAACGTTGGTGGCATTACTAACAGTGCCGGTTACCTCACCTAATGAAGCCGTACCGGTATTGTCGGATTTGAATGTTACTGACTGGCCTGCAAAATCAGCAGTACCGCTTACTGTTAATGTGCGTGTTGGGTTTACCGTGAGTGTGCTGGTGGCGGTCATTACCAGGCTGCCGGCAACGGTAAAGTCAACATCTAAAGTAGCATTAGCACCCGCTGCAATGGTTACATTATCACCGCTGTTTGGTGGTGCGCCGCAACTCCATCTTGCATTATCACTCCAGTTTCCTGTACCACTAAATGTATTATTGATACAAGCAGCCAAAGTAAATGTTGCATGGATGGTATGGTTGGCAGTTACGTTGACAAAATCATACGTGCCGCCCAACGCATAAGAACCTGTAGTTAAAGCGGTATTAGAAACACCATCCACAACCAGGTCACTGATCAAATAACCAAAGTCAGGGGTGATCGTATATGACTGGTCACCTGTACCATCGCAGGAAAGTGTAGTTGTGCCTAAAGGTGCAACCGTACCATTAGCGCCTGAAGTTGCAACGATATCGTAGTTAGGATTGATAACAAAATTTACTGCCGTACGGCATGTTGAAGCATTTGAACAAGCTGCATAGAATGTTGTAGTACCTGGTGTATTGGTATTAGCCAATCCTGCCGGTACGGGATTGAACGGAGACCCACTGCCGATTGAAGTTCCACCTGAAGCAACGGTATACCAATCGATAGTACCATTGGCTGGCAGCATTAACTGTCCACCGCCGGGAGGAGTGATCGTCCAGGTATAGGTACCACTTGCAGTACCCGAAGTGGCACTGTAATTCAATGTGATCAAGGTATAAGTAACTCCGGTAGTTAAGGTCATGGTGCCTGCACCTACACCAGTTTGACCCAGCCTTGGTAAGTTTCCTGTACCATCATCATCATCACCTCTTACAAAATCAGCAGGGTCACCAGGACATACACCCGGCGTAAAGGTACCCTTCATTATATACCCCATATTGTCGCTCAAAGAGCTTGCAGTCATATTAAAAATGTAGTTTCCGGTAACAGATACCTGGAACTGCTGTGCCGTATAGTTTCTGGTAACTGCACCATCAAAAGCACAGGTAGCAGAATTATCCATGGATGAAAGACGCAGTGCAACAGGATCCGTTGCTGCAGTCAATGTTCCGCTGAGTGTAGTACCTGAATTAGCAAAGCCGGCACAACTGTTAGCAGCAGTTGCCTCCAGTGAACCAGTTCCCCCAACGCATATACTAACAGGGGTACCAGTAATAACCGGGTCTGTTTGTATCACTACTGCAGTGGAACCTTCTGCACCCCAACAGCCCAAGGCTGTTTGAGCCCTGAAGAAGTAAGTGCCAGATGCAGTAACTGATTCTGAAATAGATGGAGTAGCAATAGAAGTGCCTCCTGATGTAGTACCCTGGAAGTAAATAGTACCACCAGTTCCACCAGTTGCCGTAATGCTGGTACTTGTACAGAATGTTCCAGCGCCATCAACTGTTACAGCACCCGGATTAGGGTTTACTGTTATAGTAACCAACGTAGAATTGTCGGTAGCTGATGCAGCAGTACAGGTAACTCTTAACCAATAATAAGTTGTTGTACTCACAACACCTGTTGTTAATGCTGATGGGTTTGTTTGACCGCCTACAGCCGTGCCTGCATTTGGATAATCACCAATTACTGTTGAGGAATACCATTGGTAACTGGTGGTGTTACCGCTTGAGAAACCAGCAGCAGTAATAGTTGGTGTACCAGAACCACAGAAGGTCGCATCGCCGGCAGCAGTACCACCGGTTGCACCAGTGCAATCCGGAGCGGCAAATTCATCAGCACCCATATCAGGTGTTGTTAAACTCCTGGTTTGGCAATCGATATCATCGGCAACAGACAGAGGCGTGCCAAGATTATTTAAAGTAGCGTTGCTTGCTGGAACAAGATGCAAGTCAGAAGCTGAGACAAATACAGGATCAATGTTTAGTGATGCAGCGTCTGTAGTTGTTGCTGTCTGCCACAATGCTAAACTTGTTCTGTCTGTTCCGGCATTCAATGTACCGGTAACTCCAAAGTTCGCATTGGCACCTGAGGTGAAAAAGTCGTTGTTATTTGAAGTAAGGTTTGTGAATGTTGAATAACCTAAACCAATTGCATATGATTTACCAGTGGATGCAGTGGTTTGCTTATTAACAAGTATGTTGTTCCTGATATCGATGGTTGGGTTGGTTCCCATCACCGCCAATGCGATGCTGGAAGCAGATGTACCGGTTCCCCTATCGCCTGTCATTGATACCGTATTATAATAAACCTGGGTGGCACCTGCACCGCAAATAGTGAAAATACCAGCAGTTAAATCACCTGGAGTGGAATTACCGATAACACCGTACACCATATTATTGCTAACCTGGTTGGTACCTGTAGCCGATGGGCCAACAAGAATGCCAGCTGCACTGTTTGTACCTGTATTTTGCACAAGGCCAATGGTGTTTTTACTGATAACTGCATTACTTACTTCGTTTCCTGCCGCTGTTGTTGCAACCCAACTTGTAACGCCTGTAGAGATGCCAAACGCGTCAGTACTTGACACCATTCCCGAAATACTATTTCCGGAAATTGTTGCGCCATTATCAAAACCAACATAAATACCGCCAATCTGAACATTATTTGGAGAAACGGTATTGATCGAATTTTGATTGATAACAGTTCCTGTATTTTTATTGCCGGCACTTGCCCCTTGAGTGAAAATACCAAACTGTGTTTTGCTGATATTGTTATTCACAAAAGTGTTATTGTTGTTACCGGTTCCCGTACTCGCTGTAGAAATAGTTGTAGATCCGGAACCTACACCGAATAAAGTTTGTGTGTTGCTGTTGCCCACCAGGTTACAATTGATAACCGCATTATTAGTTGCTGCATTAGATCCCGTTGCAGTCTGTAACCAAACTACTGCACTTGAAGTGCTGGTGCTGGTGTTCGTGATGGTTAAATCACGGCTTGCTGCAGATAATGGACAAACAGTATTAGCTGTTGCACTGGTTGAACCATTTATCGTAACATAGTCTGCACCATTCAATACAAATACCGCTGTCGCACTTCCACCAGTTACAGCAATGGTGGTATTTGCTTGTGTTGGTTTAATAGTGAGTGTGTTAGTTGCACTTGCATCTGAGTTTGCATTGATTGTCATTGCGGCGGCTTCTGTATAAGCCGCATCTAATAACGAGAAAGTAACTGCTCCTGCCAGGCAAGAACTGTTGTATGCTGCAATGGCAGCAGTCAAGGTAGTATATGTACCTGCAGCACCCACTGTATAAGTTCCGCTCAATGAATTTTGAATGGTATAACTTAAAGGTGTAGTCGGAGGAACACTTACCGTATTCACGTTAGTAAGCACCAGTCCGGCTGATGGATTGCCGCCGGTATTTCCATTAATATCCTGCGCCACGATAAAATAATCAACTACATCAGCTGCAGTTACGCCACCCAGTGTTGCATAGGTTATAACGAAACTCCATGTGCCTGAATTGACAGTGCCGGATGATAAAGAACCAGCTGCGGAAGAATAGGCGCCTGCATTTTTCCGGAAGTAGATCCTTGGCTGAAACAACGCATTATCCACGCCGCTGGCATCAGATATAACAGCTGTAACAGTTCGGCTTACAAGGTCACATGCATTGCCAACCAATGTAACAGTAGTAATAGATGGTGCTATTAGATCAATCGCCGTTCCGGCAAATTCATCTGCGCCGATATCGGGTGTGCTGACATTTCTTATATCACCTTCAAAGTCGTCTGTAATACCAGAAATATTTACACCACCGCTCTCAAGCTGGGTAGGCGTGGCAGTGTTTATCTTCAGGAAGCTGGCATTACCACAAGTTGTGCTAAGGAAAGCTGTATTCTCTGAGAATGAAGATGCATCACGTGAAGACACCCTTATTTTATATGCTCCGATTGCCGCATCTGTATTGGTACCATCGGTAAATATGGTGCTGCCAAAAAAGTTATTGTTATTAGAATTGGCTCCATAACTGGTTAATGTTGTACCTGACCTGCGGTAAGCAACAGCCAGCCCTGCACCGGCGGTACCAGATGCATTGTGGAAAATATTATTTCTCAGCGTAACTGTTGGCGTAGTGCTTACGCTTATTGCAGATGATCCAAACAATGCACCTGCGCTGGTACCATTTAGATATACGGTATTGTAGTAGATATTTATGGTAGTACCACCTGTAATGCTTATTCCAACCAGGGTATTGCCTGCATTTGCATTCGGAGTACGCAAATCTGCAATCCTGTTATTGTAAATGGTGTTAGTGGTACCTGTAGCTGCTAACCCTGTAACAACGGAACTTGCAGCATTTCCTGATAAATCGCAAATCGTATTTTTAAACATATTAACGGTAGCTCCTGCAGTAAGAGTGATACCCGTTGCATTGGAAGTAGATGACGAAAGCGTCCGGATGATGTTATCATTTACATTAACAGTAGTTGCACCGATTGCAGAAGCAATACCAACAACTGTACCGCCTGTAGACGATATACTTGTAATGCTGTTGCTAGCTATAGTAAGGGCGGCAATTGTGCCGCTGCTTCCCTGGTTAATTGCAGTAATGGTACTGCCGCCCGTAACACTGCTGATAGTATTACTGGACATATTGGTACTGCCGCCAAAATTTGCCTGAAGTACATTTACAGCACCTGAACCGCAGGTCCAGTTACTGAAAGTATTGCCAGTAATAGTTTTTGCAGGTGTTGAGCCGGTGCCGTCATTATTAAACCAGCCGGCCATAATTGTGGAGCCGGTTAAAGTAATATTCGAAAAGTTGTTATTGTTGTTTTGAACAGTTGTACCATTGGTGGATGAACCTCCATCTAAATACAATTGTACAGTACCACCAGAACCGGTTTTGCTAAAGGCAGTTACAATACTGTTACCATTAACCGTTTTTGTTCCGTTAGCCGGAGCAGTATAACTGGCAGAAATAAATGTAAAACTGTTCGTTGTATTGGTGGTAATGTTTGTAAAGGTATTGCTGCTGATACTTGTAGTAAGGTTGGTGCTTGCAAGTAAAATACCTATGATAGCAGCAGTGCCCGATACAGAATGATTCAACTGAGTAAAATTATTACTGTTGATATTCAGTACGCTTGTAGAGCTTGCCGAACCGGATGGATAGTTAATGCCATTTATAGCACCACCTGCCAAACCACTTTGAAGGGCTAAAGTATTGCTGTTGATATTGTTTGTAAAAGTGGTAGTGGGTGCATTGCTTGAAGCCGCCACCTGGATACCATTTAATGTACCAGCCGTAACACCGCCTGCGGAGCTGGTTATTGAGTTATTGGATATTGTAAAGCCATTCGAATTCCTAATTAAAATACCATTTACTGTACCGGAAACATTTGCGTAGGAGGAAATAGCGTTGCTTGTGCCAAAGTTTGTAATAGTATTACCTAAACTGGCTCCACCAATTTCAACGCCTGTATTGGCATCTGCAGCGGGGGTTGGGCCAACTACAAGAATACCCATATTGACATTACTGATCGTATTGCTGTAAATTTTCAGGTTGCTGTTGCCGCCAGCTGCTGTTGTAGCTGTAGCGCTGGTTGTAGGAGCTGCGTTGGTATGGGTTGAGTTGCTGTAAATACCAAATGTGTTAATGTTCGTTCTGTTGAGTGTGATCGTATTGCTTTGCAGAGTTATGCCTTGCGAACCATTGGTTGTTGTTGCATATAATACAGCGATCCCCCATTCAACCTGAGTGGTGGCTGTAACGTTGGTGCCAGCTTCGTTCAGCACAAAATTCTGAATAGTTATAAAATCTGTACCAATAATTTTTATTATGGCATCATTGGTTGTACTGGTGCCCACGCCTGTAGTAACTGTTTGACCACCGCCATCAAAAGTGATCCTGTTGGTATTGGATCCACCTGTTATTGCTGTGTTTTGAATAACATAGCCTCCTGCCGGTGCCGTTTGGGCTGCTGACAACGTAATGGTAACAGGCCCAGAAATGGCCGTTCTGTTATTTACGTCGGTGATAGCATTAGCCAGACTGGTGTAGGTTGCCGAAAGTGCCGGTGTAGTGTTACCAGGATTTGTCACTGTAATTTGTGCACTAATCTGGGCCGTTCCCAACAGGACAAGTGCAAATAGCAAGGAATAAATCTTCCGCATAGAATTAATTTTGGTGATCAGTTAATTGTTCAGATGTGTAATTCAAATCTTTGGTTCGCAGGAATCTAGATATGTTAATCAGTTAGTTTAAGCGGGGATGGATAACAACCGTTAATAATTTCTTAACAGGTGTGCTAAAGTAGAGGTATTAAAATGAAAGAGCAAATATTTTTTCCCCCCAAGTCTGCAACAACATCTTGTTAACAAACCTGTTAACGATCTGGAGCTTTTGCTTAAACAGCGTACCTGCCAATTCCGTTTTTAGCCATATGCCCGCTTGTCTTATCTTCGCCGCCAAAACCAAAGCAAGTCTTACTTTATGTTCCCAAATGTAAACCCAACCTCTACCCCAGCCTGGAAATTGTTGCAGCAGCATTGCGCTGAAATGAAAACAACTCACATCAGGAATCTCTTTACAACAGATCCTGCCCGTCACGGTAAATTCTCTGTTCAAAAGGGGGATGTACATTTTGACTATTCAAAGAACCTTGTTACCGAAAAAACGAAAAACCTGTTAATTCAACTGGCAAATGAATGTGGACTCACTGAAGCTGTAAAAGCAATGTTTGCAGGTGAAAAAATAAATGCCACTGAAAACAGGGCGGTGCTGCACACGGCTTTGAGAAATTTTAGCGGCAAACCTGTAATGACAGAAGGAAATGATGTAATGCCCGGCGTACAGGCAGTTCAGCAGCAAATGAAAAATTTTTGCAGTAAAATACACAATGGTGAATTAAAAGGATATACAGGAAAGAAGATAAAATATATTGTGAACATTGGCATTGGCGGCAGTGACCTGGGCCCGGTAATGGTAACCGAAGCGCTGAAGCCTTACTGGGTAAAAGATATTCAAACCTATTTTGTAAGCAATGTGGATGGCACCCATATTGCAGAAACGCTGAAAAAAGTAACAGCAGAAGAAACTCTTTTTCTCATCGCCTCCAAAACTTTTACCACACAGGAAACCATGACGAATGCACATTCCGCAAGGGAATGGTTTTTACAGCAGGCAAAAGAGGAAGCACATATTGCCAAACATTTTGTGGCGCTCAGCACCAATGAAAAAGAAGTGGTGAAATTTGGTATTGCTGCCGAAAATATGTTTGTGTTCTGGGATTGGGTGGGCGGCCGATACAGCTTGTGGAGCGCTATCGGGTTGTCTATTGCACTTACTATCGGCTATGATAATTTTGAAGCATTGTTACAAGGTGCTTATGATTCAGATGAACATTTCCGTACGGCACCGTTTGAAGAAAACATTCCTGTGCTGATGGCACTAATTGGCACCTGGTATAGTAATTTTTTTGGTGCTGCCACTGAAGCCATCCTTCCCTACGATCAATACATGCACCGGTTTGCAGCCTACTTTCAGCAGGGCAATATGGAAAGCAATGGAAAATATATCGACAGGGCAGGTAATAAAGTATCCTATACAACCGGTCCTGTAATATGGGGAGAACCTGGCACCAATGGTCAGCATGCTTTTTATCAATTGATACACCAGGGCACACAAATGATTCCCTGCGACTTTATAGCACCCGCCATCAGCCACAATCCTGTTGGCGATCATCACCCCAAATTATTGAGCAATTTTTTTGTCCAAACAGAAGCATTGATGAATGGTGCCACGCATACGGACCCCTACCGGGTGTTTGAAGGTAACCGGCCAACCAATTCTTTCCTGATAAAAAGGATCACGCCCTTTACCCTGGGTCAGCTTATAGCAATGTATGAACACAAAATTTTTGTGCAGGGCGTCATCTGGAACATCTACAGTTTTGACCAGTGGGGTGTTGAACTGGGTAAAGTGCTGGCAGGAAAAATTTTACCGGAACTGCAAAATGATGACACGGTCGTTTCACACGATTGCTCCACCAACGGGCTGATCAATTTGTACAAGCAGATGAAAAAAGGGAACTGATCCTTTGTTTTGTGAAAATAAATTCAGACGAACAGCAACCTTTTTTAAACAGTCAGCAAACAAACAAAAAAGGTATTGCAGTTGCCACAATTAATTTGTAGGTTTATACTGCATTAAAAATTAACTGTTCATCCCTCTAAATTTAATTTATGAAAACAAGATCATTCATTACAGCCCTCACGGCAGTTTGTTTATTGGGTTTATCATCCTGTAAAAAAGATTCACCTGGCCGGCACCGGGGTAATGCTGTTGCATCAACCTCCACCACTTTGAATGTAACGGTAGCACCTGGAAGTGAATACAGGCTTAACCTCGCTACGTATGGCAACGGTGCAGCCAGTATTACCAAGCAGGCAGGTTCCTTCGATGTATCTGAGATCTCCTACAATAGTGCTTCCCGGGGATATGTTTATACCTACAGTAATGCTGGTCCCAAAACGGGTGAGACCATTACAGATAAAGTGATGCTAAAAGTGATGAACCAGTATGAAAGCAATGATGGCGGATGCCGTGATGGCGAAAGCAGCACAAAAACATCAGAAAAAATAATCACTATCAATATAACAGTGCAGTAGAAATCTTTTTATTCTACTGGAACATACCCTGCAGTAACCTGCAGGGTATTGTATGTTTAGCCTTAGGCAAAAGCACAGCAATGGCTATTGGGAACAAAACAGTAAATTTGATTGGTGAAAAATACAGGCAACATCATACAGCAGAAATTTTTTTTACAATTGAAACCATTGCAGTTAGTTGGTTGTTAAAAAATATTTATCAGGGAGTATCATTTGCAAAACTGCATTCATCTTATTTCAATAAAAAAATAATGACCCAGGCAAGCATTATCACCATTGGTGATGAACTTTTAATAGGACAGGTAATAGATACCAATAGTGCCTGGATGGCGCAGGAACTGAACAAGGCCGGTATCCGGGTATGCAGGCGGGTGGCGGTTGGTGATGTGTGGGATGAAATATGGACCGCACTGGATGAAGAAAGCAGGCATGCGGATATCATTCTCCTAACGGGCGGGCTTGGCCCAACAGCCGATGACATCACCAAACCATTGCTTTGCGAATATTTTAATGGCAAACTGGTAACCAATGCCGCAGCACTTGAAAATGTGCGGTATCTTTTTGAAATTGTCTTTCGCAGGCCGCTTACGGAGAGAAATATAAAACAGGCGGAAGTGCCCGATGTATGCACTGTGATACAAAACCAGCGGGGTACAGCGCCCGGAATGCTGTTTAAGAAAGAAGGAAAGGTCTTCATCAGTATGCCAGGTGTGCCGCACGAAATGAAGGGTATGATAACCAGGGATGTGATTCCCACCCTGCTGCAGCTATTTTCATTTCCGCATATTACCCATCGTACCCTGCTCACCATTGGCATTGGTGAATCCATGTTGGCCGACCTGATACAGGACTTTGAAGCAACTTTACCGGCACATATCAAACTGGCTTATCTTCCTAACTATGGAATGGTACGCCTGCGGCTAAGCTCCACCGGTTACGATAAAGCAGCCATCGATAAAGAAGTTGATGATCTTTTTGCCACATTACAACTGCAGGTGAAGGATTTCCTGGTTACCAATGAAGATGAACCTATGCAGGATGTTCTGGCGAAATTATTGCTGCAAAGAAAAAAAACAGTGAGTACTGCCGAGAGTTGTACTGGAGGCTATATCGCCAGTTTATTAACCGCCAAAGCTGGTGCTTCCGCTTATTACGATGGCAGTGTGGTCAGTTATTCTTACAAGGCAAAAGAAGACCTGCTGGGAGTTGATAAAAATATGCTGGAAAAACTGGGTGCCGTAAGCGAAGAGGTGGTAATACAAATGGCGAATGGTGCACTTCAGCATACCGGTACCAGTTATACGATCGCCGTATCAGGCATCATGGGCCCGGGCGGCGGTACAGATGATAAGCCTGTTGGCACGGTATGGGTGGCTGTGGGTGACCGGAATAGAATTATTACCCAGAAATTTCATTTCCGGTTCGACAGGGAAAGAAATATAACACTAACTGCCATGAATGCACTGAATTTATTGCGAAAGTTCATCATAGATAATTAATAAAGAATCGATCGCCTGCAGCTTTCCGGTAGCGTCAAAAACATCATCGCTTGCTAGAAAGGATTTTACTTATAGTTGAATGCCCGTGAGTTCAAACTTCCGGGTTAAGCCAATCCCTAAATATAATCAGCCATTATTTTATCCCCGCTGTATTTTCTGAATCAGTTTTTTAAATACATTCGCTTATCTGCCGCCCATACCCTATTTATAACTTTGCCCTGATCCAATTCACATTAATTAAAAAAATCTTTAACTGTCTTTTCCTTCAATAGCCATTGTATGCAATTTATTTCCAGGAAAATCTGCTGTCAGCGCTCTCTTTTGTTGTTGCTATTTTTTACTTGTTTACATTCAAAAGCCCAGATGAGACGGTTATATACAGATGACGTGGAAGACAACCAACTGTTTAAATTTAGTTTTTATAATTCCTCACAGGGATATGTTGCATTCCGGGATTGGGTCGGATATACTACCGACAGCGGCCGAACTTTCACAAAAAAATATATTACGCTCAACAATGTTGACATGGGCAATTACGGCGTCAATTTTACTTTTGGATTTGGAATTAATGGGGTGAAAGCATTTAACCAGAATAATGTGCTTGTATATGGGCATTATGCCGGTGTACCGGCTATTCTGTATTCTAATAATGGGGCTAATTCCTTTACACTCATCCTGCATACCCAATACGATCCCGATGCGCTCACGCTTGGTATAATGGATATGGTGTTTCCTGGAAACGGGAATATAGGGTATGCGGTGGATGCAGACAGGATATGGAAATCAACAAACCAGGGCTTGTCCTGGACACTTAGCTTCGTATCGCCAGGGAGTGGGTTTAATTTTCTTGAAGCCAGTGACGCATCCATTGTGCTGGCACTTTCCACGCAAAATATCAATAGCAAATTATTGAGAACCATCAGTGGTGGCTCCAGTTGGTCCATAGTGCCATATCCACCAGTAATCAATGCAGAACTTTCCTACGCCACTTTTATCAGTAGTTCTGTGATGCTCATCAGCGTATATGATGAAAACCACAATTATTACCTGTACAAATCCTCTAATGGAGGTTTTTCGTGGACATTTCTATCGGAAATTTCAACCAGCCCGCTCTACAACAACAAAATAAAATTTACAGATGCCAATACCGGGTTTGCTCTAACAGACCAGAATACGGTGAGCAAAACCTTTGATGGCGGCTTACATTGGGAGCCACTGCCACGTGATAACAACTATTCGCACCTTGGTTTTTCCCACAATGACCTTCAGTGTTTAAATGGAACACAGCTGTGGGCCGGCGGGGGCCATGGGTTTTTAGAAATAAATACGAATGCTGCTGGCAACACACTTCCCAAAGCTTATTTCGGAATTGACACCAACGGGGTGTTTACCACTTCATCCGTTAATCTTGTAAACCGTTCCCGCCCTGGCTACAGTTATCAATGGTTGCTGAACGGCACCCCCATCAGCACTTCCTACAGCGCCGCCTATCTACATGATATTTTTCGCACATTGGATACCGTTACTCTTATAGTATCAAATGGAATTACCAGCGATACATCCACAAAAACACAGACCTTTCCCCCACCTGTAATAGTCAGTTCATTTGAGCCTGCCACAGCCCCGGCAGGTGCTGTTGTAACCATCACGGGTTCCAATTTCAATAATGTGATAGATGTAAAATTCGGTACTGTAGCAGCAGCGTCCTTTACAGTGGTTTCTTCAACATCAATCAGGGCAGTGGTTGGTAATGGTGTATCAGGCAATGTTACGGTAACCACCAGCACCGGACAGGGATTTTTACCCGGGTTTACGTATATGCCGCCACCAACGATCACTTCTTTTAGCCCTGTAAATGCCGCTGCAGGCAGTACGGTTACAATTACCGGCACCAACTTTACCGGAACTACCAGCGTAAGCTTGGGGGGTGTGGCAGCAGCTTCTTATACAGTCGTTTCATCTACTACCATTACTGCAATTGCGCCTTCCGGTCCCGGGGGTAATATTACCGTTGTTACCCCAGCGGGTTCCGCATCATTAAGCGGTTTTATTTCACTACCCACTATTAGTTCTTTTTCACCCAACATAGGTACACAGGGCTCGATTATTACAATTACAGGCACTTCATTAACGGGTGCCAGTGCCGTAACTGTTGGGGGTACCCCTGTTATGTCATTCGTAGTTAATTCATCAACATCCATTACCGCCATCGCCGGTAACGGCGCATCAGGAAACGTAACAGTAACAACAGCAGCCGGTAACGCCAGTGCAGGTGTATTTACATGGATCGCTCCGCCGGTCATTACTTCATTCGCACCGCAAAGCGGTCCTCCCGGTACCAGCGTTACCGTTACCGGATCAGGATTTAATACTATGCCATCCGGCAATATCGTATTCTTTGGTACTGTAAAAGCAACGGTAAATGAATCCACTGCCACTACACTTACTGTGACGGTACCAACTGGCGCAACGCACCAGTTTATTACTGTTACAAATAACAACCTCACAGCCTACTCTGCACAGCCTTTTATAGCAACCTTTGCCAACGGTGGAAGTATTACTGAAAACTCATTTACAACAGCCGCCTCCATCAATACAAATCCCGACATACATTTTAGCAACATTACAGTGGCAGATATAGACGGAGACAATAAAAATGACCTGGTTGTTTCTAAGCTTGAAAACAACCAGGATCGGCGTGGACTGCTGCTGTACAGGAATAACAGCAGTTCTGCGGTTTCTTTTGAGGAGGGAATCGCTATCGACAGCCTGGGTGGTGTGGAAGCTGCCGTAGGCGACCTGGATGGAGACGGCAAACCCGACCTTGCAGTGATCAGGGATAATGATGTAACAGTTCTTAGAAATATCTCAACAGCCGGCAGTATTTTATATTCAAAAATGCTCGTTCTTCCTACCAATTATTCTTCCAGGGGTATTAACATACACGATGCTGATGGTGATGGCAAACCGGATATCATCGTCATCAACTACAATTATTCCACTTCCATTTTCAGGAATACAACTGAGCCGGGTAATTTTAGGTTTGCGGCAAGAACAGATCTCATTGGCGCTGGGCGTACTTCTCCTGTAATTATTGATTTGGATGGAGATAAAAAGCCAGAAATAATAACAGCGGATTTTAGTATCAGCAGCAACATCAGAATATTTAAAAACAACTCTTCACCCGCATCCCTGTCTTTCAACCAGCTGTCTGTTTCTGGAAATAATTGCAGTTACCTGGCTGCAGGAGACATTGATGGTGATGGAAAAACAGACCTTGTGTACTCCAATACCAATGAATCTCAACTGCATGTATTAAGAAATATTTCCACCACTGACTCAGTAGCTTTTGCGCCAGGCTTTTCATTGGCGGCAGCTTCACTACCTACCGGTGTACGCATTGCCGATATGGATGGTGATGGTAAAGTTGACATCGTAGCCACGCTTGGAAATTATGATTTCGCTGTATATAAAAACAACAGCACACCGGGGAGTATTGATATTTCTAACAGGCTGGGTTTTGAACAGGGATTATATATTAACCAGCATTTTGTGGCCCTGGCAGATGTTAATACTGACGGCAAAGCGGATGTGATCACTATGAATTACAGCTCCAGCCATATTGGTGTTTATAAAAACGAAGTAAAAAGAGAACCGTTTATTCACTCATTTACCCCTACGATCGGTCAAAGCGGTACCAACATTACTATAAGTGGCGCTAACTTTATAAACGTTACCGGTGTTTACTTTGGCGGTGTGCCTGCAGCATCTTTTACGGTGAATTCATCTTCCAGCATTACTGCGGCAGTTGGTACAGGCCGCTCTGGTGAAGTGATGGTAACCAATAATCTTGGCAGCAGTAAAAAGGCAGGCTTTGTATATGGCAAACCTCCTTTTATCAGTTCTTTCACTCCCACATCGGGACCTGTAGGATCCACCGTTGTTATAAACGGCGCCAACTTTAGCAGTAATCCTGCAAACAATATTGTATTTTTTGGAGGCGCAAAAGCAACAGTGGAATCCGCTACCAACATAAGCCTTACCGTTACTGTACCGTTTGGCTCGATGTACGACCTGATAACGGTAGCGGTTGACAGCCTGGCTGCCAATTCAAATTTGCCGTTTATAACTACTTTCCAGGGTACCACCGACTCCCTTTACAAAGTAGATGATTTTGCACCCCGGTCAATTTTTTTGAGCAAAACAGCCGGCCTGGTGTTTGACTTTGATACTGACGGGATGCTTGACATTGTTTCCAACTCGGCCCTTGGTATTAGTGTTTTAAGAAATACAGGGCGTACAGGCACCTGCGCTTTCAGGGAAGCATACAAAATCAGCAATAACAGCCTGACAAAAACTGCTGCTGCTGATATAGACGGAGATGGAAAGCCCGATGTGATATTTGCCTCTGGCCTCGATACCTTTTTTGTTTGCAGGAACCTATCTGCTGCTGGGACAATGTCATTTTCTGCACCACAGAAATTTATAAGTAAGTATTCCTATACTTCATTACTCGCATTTGAGATCAGAGATCTGGACCTTGATGGCAAGCCAGATGTAGTAGTTGCTCATGGAAACAGTACCAACCTGTATATTTCACGGAATATCAGCACACCCGGAAACATTGCCTTCGAGGAGGCTGTTCCGCTACCCCTGCCGGCTTACCCTAACCAGCTGCTCCTGCAGGATATTAACGGTGATAAAAAACCGGAGATCATCCTGTCAAGGAATAACGGGGTTAGTTTTACAGTCCGTCGCAATACCAGTGTACCTGGCAATATTTCCTTTGCCGGCGAAACCGGTTATGGAACAATACCGGGATACATTGTTGCAGGCGATCTGGATGCTGATGGCAAAACAGATATCACGCTGATAAAAACCGGCACTATCACCATATTCAAAAACACGTTTTTGGCTGATAATATATCATTTGCAGATGGAATTAACCTGTCATCGGGTGTGTTTGTGAATTCACAAAAACTCGCTCTTGGTGATATGGATGGGGATAGCAAACCAGACTTGTTGATCTCCAATCCCAATTACACCAATACCGTATCCCTGTTAAAAAATAAAAGCACCGTGGGCAATTTTTCATTTGCTGCGCCTGTGAGCCTTGCCTGTTATGCCAACCCGGATCGCTGTATAGTTGCCGATATGGACAATGATACCAAAACAGATATAGTGGCCACAGATGATTACGCTGTTTCTATCTGGCGTAACCAGATGGGTATAGCCGGCCCCGTTATTACATCATTTTCCCCGGTAAGCGCTGTATCAGGTGATACGGTAGTGATCACAGGGCAGCGTCTGACGGATATTACATCCGTAAGTTTTGGAGGCAAAGATGCAGCTTCCTTTAACCTGGTTGCCGACAATTTGATTGAAGCCGTTGTTGATACAGGCAACAGCGGTATCGTCATCATTAAAAGTACAAAGGTCACTGCTTCACTCGGAGGATTTATCTACGGAAACCAGCCACGTATAACGGATATATCATCACCATTAAGCGGAGCCGGTAAAGCTATCATCATCACCGGTGCAAATTTAACTGGTGCCAGCCAGGTAAGTTTTGGAGGTGTAGCCGCGGCATCCTATACAGTAAATGCTCCGGATAAGATCACAGCCTATCCTGGTTCGGGGGCTTCAGGAAACGTGGTGGTTACCACACCCGCAGGTATGGCATCATTTACAGGATTCACTTTTGCTGCAGCACCTGTTATTAGCAGTGTTTCGAATATGACAGCTAATATCAGCACCGTTGAAACGATTAAAGGATACAATTTTACCGGTGCCAGTGCGGTAAGTTTTGGCGGTTATCCTGCCCAGGATTTTACTGTAAGCGGCGATACCCTTATTGTAGCTTATGTTGGCTATGGAGGGTCTGGTAAAGTAAGTGTTACAACACCTGGTGGCATTGCTACCAGGGATAATTTTGTTTTCCAGGGAGGGCCTTCCAACATTTCGTTCTTTCCTGCTTCCGGTACAACAGGTACAAAACTCACCATCAAAGGAACAAACATTGGCAATGTAAACGCAGTACAATTAGGCGGTGTAAATGTGGCATCCTTTAATATAGAATCCATTACCAGGATTGAAGCAACGATTGGCAGTGGGGCTACTGGCAACCTGTCGCTCACCACACCCAATACCACTTCTTCAACAGCGGGATTTATTTATCTCACACCAGGAGGGATGCCTGCAGTTCATTCGTTTGCGCCGGCAATTGCAGGCATTGGTTCGATTGTGGAAATTACAGGAGTAAATTTTACCGGAGTTACGGGTGTAAAATTTGGAGGTGTAAATGCCAGTTCCTTTACTGTACACTCTACGGAAAAAATTACTGCGGTGGTAGCGACAGGCAGTTCCGGGGATGTATCTGTAATCAATAATACGGGCACTGCAATTTTGCCGGGTTTTATATTTACCAACGCCCCGGTTATTAGTTCCTTTAATCCTGTATCTGCACCACCAGGAACAAACATAACGCTAACCGGTGCCAACTTCAATACGACAGCATCGGCTAACAATGTATATTTTGGTACAGTAAAAGCATCTGTAGTGTCGGCTGCAGCCAATAAATTGGTCGTAAAAGTGCCCGTGTTTACCCCTTATGCGCCTGTTACGGTAATAAATAATTCCCTGTCGGGAAAATCAACCAGCTCATTCCTGCCAACTTTCGCAGGAAAGGTGCCACTCGATGCCGGTTCGTATTACTACGCTATAGATTCCATGGTGATGAATGCAGGCAGCATGACATTTGGCGATGCAGACCTGGATGGACGGCCGGACATTAACATACCCAATAACAAGCTGACCATTTTTACAAACAGTACTGCATCCGGCAGACTTTCTGTGGCTCCTGCTGTATCTTTTTTGCCTACACCATACAGGCCTAACAAACTGCAGTTTGCCGATCTGGATGGCGATGGCAAACTGGATATTTTTTCTTCCAACACAACCGATGGCATAGTGGCACATACATTTAAGAATAACAGCATTCCAGGCACAGCATCATTCACCAGCGGGCCCAATGTAACGGACGGCCCCGGACCATTTACGGATGCTTCGGCAGATTTTGACGGAGATGGTAAGCCAGACATTGCCTTTATAGCGTATTCAAATTACCTCTATGTTTCAAAAAATACAAGCACCCCTGGTAATATTTCATTTGCTGCATATCTCAGTTTCAGCATCGCTTCTTTTCCCCGTGCAATTTGTATACCAGATGTAGACAGAGATGGGAAACAGGATGTGGTTGTATGTCACGATTATATGACAACTGTGGCCCGCAACATCAGTACACCGGGCAATATCGCTTTCACCATGTTTAATTTACAATGGCTGGGTAATTCCAATGGAGAGATCAGCGCAGGCGATATTGACGGAGATGGTAAAGACGAACTTATATTTATTACCGACCCTGCCGGCACGATCGCAATTGTGAAAAACCGGAGTACTCACGGGAATATCATACTGGACGAAAGAATGGAGTTTAACACAGATGTAAAAAGTGTGACTGCTGTACTGGCAGATATAGATGGAGATAGTAAACCGGATATAATTGCTGTTCCCTTTCAGGAAAATAAACTATCCATACTGATCAATAACAGCATACCCCGGACCTTTGCTTTTTTACCCAAGTTTGACTTTGTATTGAATGCGCCTTCCGGTGGAATTGCCGTTGGCGACCTGGATGGTGACGGCAAACCTGAAATAGGTTTTGGTTATTCAAATGCCGTAAGCATACTTAAAAACAAGCTGGGAGGGCTAACAGTTAATACGGCTTGTGCAAATGGCGTTACAACACTGGTATCCAATATCACCGGCGCCAGTTATCAGTGGCAGCAAAGTACCGGTGACAATAATTTTGTTAACATCAACAATGGCAGCAATTTTAGTGGTACGAATACTGCAACATTACAGATATTGAACATGCCCTCTGCCTGGTACGGCTACCGCTACCGGTGCCGTGCAGATGGAAATGTAAGCAGCCTTTTTCAATTAAATACCGTAAATACCTGGACCGGCGCTGTGAGCAATGCCTGGGAAAATGCTGCCAACTGGAGTTGTGCGGTGGTACCGGATGCCAATACAGATGTGGTAATAAATGAAGGCAACATTATTATCAATTCAAATATTACCATAAGAACACTTTCAACAAAACCTGCTGTTTCAATAACTGTAAACAGTGGTTTTAATATTACTGTTATCCGGTAGCTGTTATACTGTTTAAAAAAAAGGAGTTATTAGTAAAAGGGTACGGTTAACACATATCTTCCAATAACCTTATCTGCCTGTTACCTGGAAAAGAGAAAGGTAACTAACGGTAATGTATGGGCTGTATTGAACAGTAATGCCTGTTCCCGCAATCAGGGATTCCAGTAACTTTTATCCGATCTGACTTCTTATTCAAAAACCGCATAGCTTAACTGGTACTTCCTGCTGAAAGAAAACCGGCTGGAATAAATGTAAAAAACCTTCATTGCTGAAGGTCTTTCATAAAGATGGTTTTAAATAGCAGCTGTAAAAGCTGCCCCATTTTCACAGGTTTGGATAAAACGGACTTCAGAAATAAACAAGTTGGTTTTCCTTTTGGATACTGGTTTTTGATAATGGATATTAAATTTCTTCGGTACAAAGATGGGGCCTGAAGGGATAATATAAGATAGTCTGATAAAGGAATTACCTGTAGAAATGTGTCTACAGAAAAGCCGCCGCATTTAGCCCCTCCATTTGTCGGCGCTCACCCTCCACTTTAACCTTCCAGGTATTTACCTTTATGATGTTAACAAAGGCGCTGTCATTTATAATTGCAGTAATCAGGTAAGACCAATCATCATCCATTAACCAACATTAAACAATTCCATGTCAAACAACAGCGTATCACTACACCGGGTTTTTGTGGCCGAACCGGAAAAAGTTTTTCGTGCATTTGGCGATGCCAATGCACTGGCCTGGTGGCTCCCACCTTACGGATTTTTATGCACCGTAGATCAACTGGAATTTAAAACAGGCGGTCAATTCAGGATGACCTTTATTAATTTCTCCAGTGGTAAAGGCCAATCGTTTGGCGGAAAGTACACGGAGATCATTCCCAACGAATTTATCAGGAACACCGATCAGTTCGATGATCCGGATCTACCGGGAGAAATGACCACATCTGTGTGGCTGAAGAAAGTTTCCTGCGGTACAGAAATAAAAATCGTTCAGGAAGGAATACCTGCTGTTATACCTCCCGAAATGTGCTATCTGGGCTGGCAGGAGTCGCTCGAAAAATTAAAAAAACTGGTGGAAACCAATATACCGGATGCAGGTTAAAATCCACATCCTGGCAAGCTGTTTGAAGTCAGTTATAAAGAACATTGTTATAATTGAATAATCTGAAAACATTGTTATGATCAAATTGAATTATGCTGAGCATATCACTGCCCCAAGGGAGAAAGTATGGCAACTCCTATGGGCTGATGAAACTTACCGGAAATGGACGGCTGCGTTTATGGAGGGTTCATATGCAGAAAGTTCCTGGAAAGAGGGCACCCGAATTCAATTCCTCACCCCGGACAAGCAGGGTATGTTTGGCATCATTGAAAAGTTGGTACCCAATACAGAAATGAGCTTCCGGCACCTTGGAGAAATAAAAAACGGAATGGAAGAAAAGAAAAACTGGCAAGATGCAACAGAACGCTACTTTCTTTCAGACAGGGATGGTGGCACACAGCTCGATGTAGTGCTTACGATAGATGATAAGAACAAAGAGTTTGCAGGTTATCTTAATGCAGCATTTCCAAAAGCCCTGGGGATTATCAAGCAACTCAGTGAGGGATAAAGTACACATGATACATATGATGGTCTAAAGCATTAATTTTTTACATAATTTTTTGATTGTTAGTATAATTTTCAGTTATTGACGGTTAAGCATGGTTTTTTGTAGAAATAGTGTGGTTTGTATGTAACAGTCAAGCCTTGCAAAGTCCCGTTTGGTCCAGTAGTTTTACCTGTGAAAAAAATATATGATTATAGCATTTATTGCAATTTTATTGACTTTTTAGAATCCGGAGTATTTATTGATCATTCTAAAATGTTTACAAGAATGCCTATTAAATTTTAAGCATTTTCCTTCCGGTTCCCCGTAAGAATTTTTATTTTCCAGCGAAGGACGGCATTTGCTACTGCCGGAATAAAAAAGACCCCGCAACTGCAGGGCCTGGGTTATTGTTGAGGGTATTTATTTTACTCTTCCACCAGCTTGCCATCCAGTACTATATTGCTGCTGTTTTTCATTTTAAACAAAGGCTTACCTGCATTGATCACCACTTTACTCATAAAAATATTTTTTGCATCCGTGGACACAAAACCCTTTTTTGCGGTGATGTTCATATTATCCATGAATATGGAATCAACAGGTGTGCCGGGTAAACCTGTCATTGATATGGCTGTTTCAGCACCTTCACACACCACATTACTGATGTGGAAATTGGTGAAATGAGGAATTTTGCCATCTGCTGTTTCCACACCATTGTTATTGGGAGCCGCTTTACCTGCCGGCATATCTTCATAATAGGTTGTAAAGAGTATTGCTTCTTCTTTTATGTTTTTCATCCTGATGTTCTCGATAAAAATGTCTTTCACCAATCCGCCTCTGCCCGGGTTGCTCTTAACCCGGATACCAATATCAGAGCCATCAAAATCGCAATCCACTACATAAATATGCTGCATACCGCCATCGGTGTTGCTGCCAATCACAAAACCACCATGGGCCCGGTATACAACACAGTTAGCGATGAGGATATTCTGCAGCATTGCTTCTCCGGCTGCCTTATTACCTCTGCTGCTTTTCATACAGATACCGTCGTCGCCCACACTTAAAGCGCTATTGTAAATGACCACGTTCCTGCAGGCGCTGATGTCAATGCCATCACCATTTTGCGCCCACCATTCATTAAAAACGGATATGCCCGTAATCGTAAGGTCGGTACAACGGCTGGGATAAAAAACAAACTTAGGCGAATTGCGGAGTGTTACGCCTTCAATCAAAACTGTTTTGCACTGAATAAAATATAGCATATGGGGACGGAGAAAATCCCTGGCCTTTATATAATCATCCGCCTTTGCTTCTTTCTTATCCTTGATAGAAGCCACATACTCCTCCCCCTTCATGGCATCATAAGAAGGCCACCAGATCTTACCATCTTCGCTCACCACGCCACCCGATTTTTTTAGTTCATCCCAGGCTGCAGCAGTCACTTTATTCTTTTTTACCGGCCGCCAGCTTTCTCCGGCGCCATCAAAAGCACCCTCACCCGTGATGGCGATATTATCGGCTTTGTAAGCATAAAGAGGAGACGCTACAACAAAGGTTTTTCCATCGCCGCTCATATTGATGATGGGGTATTGTGTGCGGTCGGCTGTAAACTGCACCAGCGAGTTTTTTTCTGTATGAAGGTTCACGTTTGCCTTCATTTCAACAGGCCCCGTCATCCATTTGCCAGCCGGCACCAGCACCGTTCCGCCACCTGCTTTGCTGCAGGCTTCTATCGCTGCGGCAAATGCCGCGGTATTAAGCGTTTTGCCATCAGCAACAGCACCGTAATCTTTTATAGAAAATATTTTGTTGCCAAATACCGGCAGTGGCACAGCAGGCATTTTAAAGGGCGCTTTTGCAGTGTAGTAAGCAATATCCTTTACTTGTGCAGCAGCTGAAAATACCAGAGCAAAAAAAGCAATAATCGCAAGTGTTCTTTTCATACCAGTGTGTTGAAGCAATACTGCCCAAAACTATACTACTGCATGTTAAGTAAACCCAAAAGTTACGGAAACGTTGCCAGCAAAATATTTGGCCGCATGCAAAATGCAGGCAGCATCCAGGTAATAATTATAAGCCCGGAGGCCGTATCAACATTGTAAATGATAACATAAAAAAATCCCGGTTCGTTGAACCGGGATTGTATCGAAAGAGAATAGAATAAAATTACTTCACAATTACTTTGCCAGTGGCAATGCGTTTAGAAGAACGGTCGAGCAGGTTTACAAAGTAAATGCCTTTGCTTAAACCACTAAAGTCAACTTCCATTCGCTGGTACGGGGTGTTGATCGTAAACGTCTTTTTAAATACCAAGGCGCCTTTTGAATCATAAATTGTAAGGATACGGGCAAGCGTGTTTCCTTTAAGACTATAATGGCTAACGGAGAACTGCCCGTTTTCGCTTGGGTTAGGATAGATAAATAAAGCTGTTGAAACGGAATCAGAAATTACAACTGTATTGGAGGTGCCAACACAGCCATTTACATCCGTAACAGTTACTTTATAAATACCCTGGTCGTCGATAGTTGCATCAAAACTATTGGTAACAGAACCGTCAAAAGCTATTTCGTTCCTTATCCAGTTGTAAGAAGCGGCAGCTGGTACGGAACTAACAGAGAGTTCTGAGATATTTCCAGGCAACAGCGAGGTCTTATCAGCAATTAAGGTAACAACCGGTGTAGGATTAACTGAAAGCACCGCTTCACGGGATGTAACCTGGTCGGTACAAGGTGAAGTACTGCTAACCACACAACGGAATTTGTATCCATTCCAGGAAGCCGGTGCACCTTTAACTGTTAATGAATCGGTGGTGGTTCCTGCATAATTTGCATTGTCGCTGATATCGGCAAAAATACCTGTACCAGCATCTGTTTGCCATTGGTAAGTTGGATTGGTACCTGCGGCAGTTACTTCAAAAAAAGTAGTTCCCAATGCACAAATTGTTTTGTCACCAGGCTGAGCAGGGTTTGATACGGTTGCAGGAATGTTTACTGTAACACTTACTGTAGTAGGATCAGAGAAACAACCATTCAACACGGAAGTGGCAGTATACGTAGTGGTGGTACTGGGTTTTGCATATACATCCATCCTGGGTGTAGTGCCATCATAAGCAATCGTGCCGGCTGCATCATTGAATAAAGTGGCGCCGGGAGTCCAAACTGCGGGCTGTGCAGGAATCTGCTGGAACCTGTTATATTTTACTTTGATAGACCAGCTGGTCAGTGTTCCCAAGTCGCCAGGTCCACCATCCGCCATTCCGAGTGTCCATGTGCCGCTTGGGGTGCTGTACAACTCCGACATATCAACGGCGTTAGATATAAATCCATCAGGGTTTTCAACAGGAACACCTACAGCGCCGTTTAAAAGATCTGGTGCAAATAATACGCCTGCATTGTAACGGAAGGGAGAATCAATTGTGCTGTAGGCGATGGTACCAGCTGAGCTTGTAACAGCATTGAACCAACCTGCGTTCGGCATATTACCAGAATTACCAGTAAAGTTGCCACCATTGTACTTATATAAGTTGGCAATATTTCCGTTAGGTGCCTGCAAGTGAAAGATCATGTCACCTGGATAAGTATGAATCATATTTAAAGTAACGTCTACCCCAGTCATCTGAGAACCGAATGGCAGTGATGGTACTGTTAAAGATGCACTGGCACCAGTTCCAATATTATCAGGTATAGCAATTGAAATTGCATTGGAATTCACCGTAACACTGTCAGGTATAGGTGTAGTACCTAAAGTAACGGGATTGATCACTAACTGTGCAAGATTGCCCTGGCAAATAGGCGCCACGGTGGCGATTGTAGGTGTGCCAGGCTTGGTTCTTACGGTTACAACGGTAGAAGCACATGATCCTGCAGCAGAAGCACAACCTCCCTCCCCACGAACATAGTAAGTAGTGTTAGCAGATGGATTCACGGTAACACTGGTTCCTGTTCCAATGAATGTACCACCGCAACTGCCGCTATACCATCTCCAGGATCCGGCACCATTAAGATCACCGTTGAGTACCCTCAAGGTAACTGCAGTGCCTTCGCCACATACCAATGTATCCGGTGTAATGGTTGGTGTAGCTGCAGGTGCTGTGCTTGAACAGGTAGTAAAAAACAAAGACCCTGTAAAATATCTTGGCTGATTGGCTGGTGTGGGAGCACCACCTCCATAACCTATAGGCAATCCTGATACCTGGCTGTTACCCAACCTCAGTGTTAGCCCACCTGCTGAAAAGTTATTTGGTGAAGGTGTACCGCCTGTAGTACCAGTGTACCTTAATCCGTTGGTGGTTGTAAGCGCAAAGCGGTATTGGGTACTGGCTGGAACCACCACGCTCAGGTTGTCAAGTACTGTGATGATCTCATCAGCAGCTGCAGATACAGGCAAGCCTGTGGCAGCAAGTGTCCATGTGGGTGCTGAAATATTGGGTGGTCCAGACAAAGAAGTGGCAGAATACCATAAACTATACGTGTTATCTGGCATGTCGGTAGCTGCAAAACAATCAACTTTCGTAAGGATACGAGGCGTTGTATTGGCATTCTGCACCACAAAAGTGATGGCTCCGGTGCCACCAGCAGGCCAAATAGATAAGGCACCATAGTTGGTACCTCCTGTAGTGGACAGTGTTTGAGCACTTACCACATTGCAAACAATAGCGGTGAGTAACAATAAGAACGAAAAACGAAATGATTTTGTGTTCTGGTAAATTTGGTTCATTTGCAGTTTTTTAATATGTATGATCGCTACCGGGAATAGAAACAGTTAGTTTTGGTAGGCAATCTTTGAAAGGGCTAAAATTAGTCAAAAAACCTTTTCATCAATTTTTTTCAAGTTTTTTTTTAAGTGCCTGTAAATACATCCGTTAGCCTGCTGCCATCTAAATAATCACCGGTGATTGTGATATTTATAAGCTTAATTTTGGCAACTTTAAATCAAGAGTATGAAATTAGCAGGTTCTTTCTTAAGGCTTATCCGCTGGCAGAACCTGTTGTTTATTGCCCTCACCCAGGCATTGTTCTATTACGCCGTAATATTTTCTGTATTGCCTGCTGCTTACAACGGGCTCAGGCAAAGGCTTACACTTCCTGTTTTTATTGTATTGGTATTAGCTTCGGTGTTGATAGCAGCCGCAGGATATATTATCAACGATTATTTTGACATTAACATCGACCGGGTAAATAAACCTGAAAAAATGGTGGTGGAAAAGCTGATAAAAAGAAGATGGGCCATTATCTGGCATATCATATTAACCTTGGCAGGCCTTGCACTAAGCCTGTATGTTGGATTAAAAACCAGTTTGATCATTTTTTTTGCCAATGCAGGCTGCGCCTTGTTACTATGGGTGTACTCCACCACTTTTAAAAAGAAATTATTGAGTGGCAATGTGATCATCTCCATCCTCACAGCCTGGACCATTATTGTACTTTATTTTGCAGTGAACACGGTGTACCTAAACCCTTTCCGGCAGCACCCCGATGTGGTCACGGCCATGAACCAGGTATTCAAGTTTGCTGCCTTGTATGCCGGCTTCGCTTTTATCATTTCCCTGGTGAGAGAAGTGGTAAAGGATATAGAAGATATCGAAGGGGATGAAAGGTACGGCTGTAAAACCATGCCCATCGTTTGGGGCATACCGGCTTCCAAAGTTTTTGTAGGCGTATGGATGGTGGTATTGGCAGGCTCCATAGCCATCATTATCATTTACATGCTGCAAAAAGGCTGGTGGCTGTACGCCCTGTATTGCCTGGTGCTGCTGATTATACCCTTGATAATTATTTTGAAAACTTTCTATCAGGCACAAAGCAGTGCAACATACCACCACATCAGCAGCAGGTTAAAAATGGTGATGCTGGCTGGCATATTGTCGATGCTGCTGCTTAAAATATACCTGTAACTTAAATGAACAATAGAAAAATCATACTGGCGTCGCAATCGCCCAGACGCAAACAGTTATTAGAATGGGCCGAGATCTCCTTTGAAGTGGTGGTGAGTGATGCAGATGAGTCATTTCCACAAGAGTTAACAATGGAGGAAGTGCCTGTGTACATTGCAAAAAACAAGGCAATGGCAGTGCAGCAATCAGTACAACATAATAAAGAATTGGTTATTATAGCAGCGGATACGATCGTTGTGCTGAATAACGAAGTGATTGGCAAACCCAAAGACAGGGATGACGCCATCGGTATTCTGAAAAAACTAAGCGGGCAACAACACCAGGTAATTACCGGCGTTGTAATACTTTGCGGGCAAAAGGAAATTGCATTTGCAGACAGCACCACGGTGGAATTCCATTGCTTAACAGATGACCAGATAGCATTCTATACAGATAAGTACCAGCCTTACGATAAAGCCGGAGCGTATGCCATACAGGAATGGATCGGCGTGGTGGGCATCAAGTCCATCAAAGGCGATTTTTACAATGTAATGGGGCTGCCCATCAGCCTGGTTGTACAGCAACTGCAAAAGTTGTAGCTTTAAGGAGCCTTAGCTGATTTTTCTTTACCTTAATCAATCGTTATGAATGAACGGCTGCTCCAATACATCTGGCAATTCCAGTACTTCAACCTGCATGCACTTACCACACAACAAAATGAGAACATAGTGATCCTGCATGCCGGCACATTCAACAAAAACCAGGGACCGGATTTCCTGGATGCTAAAATAAAAGTGGGAGAAACCATTTGGGCGGGTAATGTGGAACTGCATATCAACTCGGGTGACTGGAACAACCACCGGCACAGTGATGACGATAACTATAAAAACATCATCCTTCACGTGGTATGGAAGGATGATGTGGAGCTGAATTTGCCATTTCCGGTACTGGAGCTGCAAAACAGGGTGAGCAGCCTGCTGCTGGATAAATACAGCCACCTGATGCACTCGCCTTGTGCTGTTCCCTGTGAAAAACTGATCAACCAGGCAGAAGAATTTATCTGGAGCAGCTGGAAGCAACGGTTGCTGATTGAAAGGCTGACAGAAAAATCACAGCAAGTTACCCGGCACCTTGCCGCCACCAATAACCATTGGGAAGAAACTTTTTGGCGAATGCTGGCAACCAATTTTGGCATCAAGGTAAATGCGGAAGCCTTCGAAAAAATTGCTGTAGGCCTTCCCGTGAGTATATTGTCCAAACACAAAAACCAGATCCATCAACGGGAGGCTTTGTTGCTGGGACAAGCCAATGCACTGGAGGGAGACTTTAAAGATGACTATGAAAAAATGCTGCAGAAAGAATATTTGTTTTTAAAAACCAAGTACCAGCTGCAGCCCATAAATATTTCCCTGCATTACCTGCGGATGCGGCCTTCCAATTTTCCTTCACTGAGGCTTGCGCAGCTGGCCATGCTGATTCAGCAAAGCACACACCTTTTTTCGAAGATCATTACAGCCAGTTCATTAAAGGAGATCAAAAAAATGCTGGATGTTACCGCCAATGACTACTGGCATTATCATTATTTGCCAGGTGAAACATCCTCTTATAAAGAAAAAAAGCTGGGTAAACAAATGACTGAAAATATTCTCATCAATACGGTAGTGCCCGTTTTGTTTGCCTATGGCCATTACTTTAGAGAAAATAAATACAAAGAGAAAGCGCTGGAATGGCTGGAAGCTATAAGTGCCGAAAAGAATAACATCACCAAAGTATTCAGTGATGCCGGGATAGCCATACCATCTGCCTTTGACTCGCAGGCACTCATACAGCTTAAAAACAATTATTGTAATCAAAAGCGCTGCCTCGAGTGTGCGGTGGGCAACAATATTATGAAAAGGAGTTAGTACGGGGTTTGGTGAGATGGTTTACGGGTTTCAGTTTGCGGGTTGAGTGAGTATGCTAAGGTTCTTTCAATAGCATCATCCCCATTAGCACATTAGCACATCAGCTAATCAGCACATTTCCCAATTTTCAAACTTCCTCATTTTCACATTCTAACTTACTACCTAAATAAAAACATGTTCTTGTAATAGCATCCCCCCATTAGCGCATCAGCTAATCAGCAAATTTTCAAATTTTCAAATTTTACCATTTAAACATATGTCGCCATCACTTCAATATCCGGATGAATGCTTTTCATCACTGGACAGTTATCTCCAATCTCTTTTAAGAAAACTTTATCATCATCACTCAATGGCAAACCTGCCGGGTAGGTAACCACTACTTCTATCCTGCCGATACGTCTTGGATTTGCCAGCATATGCTTTTTAACTTCCACCGTTGTACCTTTTAATTCAATCCCTTTGTCAGCCATCCTGATGGCCATGGTAGTGATCATACAGGTTCCAAGTGCTGTGCATACCAGGTCGGTTGGAGAAAACCTTTCGCCCTTTCCCTTGTTATCCGTTGGGGCGTCCGTTTCTATTGCAGAACCGCTTTGCAAATGAACCGCATTGCACCTTAAATTTCCTTCATAATGAATGGTTGCTGTCATTGTACTATTTTTGTATAAATTTACGTAAGCAAAAAATCACCATGCACAAAGTACTATTCTTTTGTATTGCAATATCACTGAGATTATCTGCAGCTGCACAAAAAACAAAAAAAGACCGTAAGGAAGAGCGGAGGCAAAGGGTAAATGCCCTTATCAAACAGGAAGAAGAGGGCGTGATAGCTTACCGCAAGCACAATATATTTGGCGTTAAACTTACAAACGACGGATATGGCTTTTTTTACGAACATGGCAGGGCACAGTCAATTAAAAAAGCCTTGATGTTTCAAATCGATTTTTCTGAAAGAAAAGATCCCAAAGAAAAAAAACAAGCCAACATATTTGCACCTGCCTCTCCTTTTATTTTTGGTAAAATAAATTATTTCTATCCCTTAAAACTGGGTGTACAGCAGCAGATCTTATTTGGCAATAAGAGCAACAAGAACGGTGTGGCAGTTACAGGAAATTTTGGTGGTGGTCTTTCGCTTGGTTTGCTGAGGCCATATTACCTCGAAGTAAATGATACCAGCAACGGAGGCAGGCGTTCAATCCGTTATAACAGTGCAGACAGCAGCACCTTTGTCGATTCTGATAAATTACAGCAGCTGTTTGTGGCCTCTTCTGGTTTTACAAAAGGCTGGAGCGAAATACAGGTAAAACCAGGCGCTTATGCCAAGGCTGCCTTGCGGTTTGACTATGGCAGTTACAATGAAGTGGTGAGCGCACTGGAAGTGGGTGTTACAGGTGAATATTATTTCAGCAGGATACCTCAATTGGTTTATTCAAAACAAAGAAACTTTTTTTTAAATGTATATGTGGCCCTGGTATTTGGCCGGAGGCGTTAATAAAAAATGGCTTAATAGATGACTGAGTTACCCGTAATTGATGGAGTAGTAGAACAAAAGATCCAGAAGCCAAACTGGCTGAGGGTGCGGCTTCCCATTGGAGAAGAATACAAACATGTAAGAAATTTAGTTGACCAGCATAAACTGCATACCATCTGTGAAAGTGGCAATTGCCCCAATATGGGTGAATGCTGGGGTGAAGGCACTGCCACTTTTATGATCTTAGGCAATATCTGCACCCGCAGTTGTGGTTTTTGCGCTGTGGCAACCGGAAAACCAGACCCGGTGGATTGGGACGAGCCCCAGCGGGTAGCCGAAGCCATTCATTTGATGAAGGTAAAACATGCAGTACTCACCTCGGTGGACAGGGATGAACTGGCCGACCAGGGAAGTATCATCTGGTACAATACCATTAAAGCAGTAAAAGCACTGAATCCTTCCACTACATTAGAAACACTGATACCCGATTTCAGGGCTGATAAAGGCTGTATTCAGCGGGTAATAGATGCCGCACCAGAAGTAGTGAGCCACAATATTGAAACCGTAGAAAGACTCACCAAACAGGTACGCATACAGGCAAAATACTGGCGCAGTATGGAAACCCTGCGCACCTTGAAAGAAGGCGGTATGAGAACAAAGAGCGGCATCATGCTCGGTTTGGGTGAAACAAAAGAAGAAGTGATACAAACCATGCAGGACCTGCGGGACAGCTATGTTGATGTGATCACCATTGGGCAATACCTGCAACCAACAAAAAAACACCTGCGGGTGGATCGTTTTGTACACCCGGATGAATTCAAGGAACTGAGAGAGATCGGTTATAACATGGGATTTGATTATGTGGAGAGCGGCCCGCTGGTACGTTCCTCTTATCACAGCGAAAAACATGTGATTCAAGGATGGGGAAGAGCCAAATGGGAAGAAGAAAAAGCAACTATCTAAAAATAAAAAAACAACCGGCGGATAACCGGTTGTTTTTTTATACACGCAGTAAAATTTTCAAATAGTTTTTATTTCAATTTCGCCAGCGCCGCTTTGATCCGCTCCCAAGCCCTTTCAATATTCGTCATGCTGTTGGCAAATGAAAAACGAACACAATTGGGCTCACCAAAGGCCTCACCCATTACAGAAGACACATGTGCGGTGTTGAGTAAATACATGGAAAAATCTGCCGAGTTCGTGATCACATTATCACCATCACGCTTTCCATAATAATAACTTACATCAGGAAAAATATAGAACGCTCCTTCCGGTGCAAAACATTTGATACCTGGAATATCTTTGATCAGTTCAAGCACCCTCGCCCTTCTCCTGGTGAACTCTTCGGTCATTTCAAAAGAAGGTTTCAGATCAGTGGTTAATGCCACCACCCCTGCTTTTTGTGCAATAGAACAGGTGGCGCTTGTAAACTGACCTTGCAATTTTTCGCATGCTTTGGCTATGTCAACATTTGCAGCGATATAACCCAGCCTCCAGCCAGTCATGGCAAAGCCCTTACTCAAGCCATTTACGATGATCACCCTGTCTTTAAGATCTTCAAACTGGGCAATACTTTCATGCTTACCAACAAAATTGATGTACTCATAAATTTCATCTGCAATAATGTAAATGCCGGGATGCTTCCTGAACACTTCGGCCAGCCCTTCCAATTCCGCCTTGCTGTACACAGCGCCAGAAGGATTACAAGGTGAAGAAAAAAGAAACACCCTGGTTTTAGGCGTAATAGCAGCTTCCAGATCGGCGGGACTGATCTTAAAACCACTCTCCAGCGTAGACCGTATCTCTACTACTTTACCTCTTGCAATTTTTACCAGTTCAGAATAAGTAACCCAATAAGGAGTTGGAATGATCACTTCATCTCCTTCATCTGCCAATGCCAGAATTACATTGGCCAGACTTTGCTTGGCACCGGTGGAAGTAACAATGTTTTCTGGCTTATAATCCAGGTTATTATCCCTTTTTAGTTTGGTACAAACAGCCTCTCTCAAATCTAAAAAACCTGGAACCGGCGTATAATGGCTCCAGTTATCGTTGATGGCTTTGATAGCAGCATCTTTAATATGTTGGGGGGTATCAAAGTCTGGCTCACCCAAACTCAGGTCAATTACATCAACTCCTTTTGCACGGAGTTCCCGGCCTAATTTGGCCATTTTTAATGTTTCGGGTTCAGCAAAACGGTCGAGTAGAGAGGATAATTGCATAATGTATTATTTTTTGCGGGGCAAAAGTAGCAGAAACTGGTGATTATATTGCTACAATCAAAAGAATTTTCCTGATTGGGTAGAAGTTCTTTATAAATACATTTTATTTGTTAGAAATAATTCAAGCGCCCCCTTTTCAATGAGCAGTCTGCCGAAAATAAAGCGTTGGTAGCAGGAAAAAGGGGTTACGTCGCAACCACCTGCTAAAACAAAAGGGATTGGTTAATTTGGCAACATGAAAAAAGCCTGGTACAATGAAAAGTGGGCCATTGTTACAATGCATATTACCGCATGGGTAGTACTCTTCTCATTGCCCTATCTCCTACGGCCTACATACAGCGCTGCGCAGCAAGGGCAACGGCTTCCAGACAATGAAACTGCTAAGTTCATTACAGCCAGGATCAATGATCTTTTCCTGATTGGCTTTTTTTACTTGAATGCATTGGTGTTGTTTCCCAGGTTTGTATACAGGAAAAAATACCTGTTGTATTTTGTTTCCCTGCTCTCGTATTTTGGTGTACTGCTTTTACAAGGATGGCTGATCAGAAAAAGCATTGCGCATCCGGAAGAAGGTTTTACGTTTCAAAAACACTTTTTCTTCGCCTTCTTTATTTTTATTTTCATATTGGCCTGCAGCATTGCCTACCGTACCATTAAAGACAAGATAGCAGCCGAAAATCTTGCGATAGAAAAAGAGAACGAGTTTTTAAAGACCGAATTGTCCCTGTTGCGTTCGCAGGTAAGTCCGCATTTCATGTTCAATGTACTGAACAATATGGTGGCTTTGGCAAGAAAACAATCTGATCTGTTAGAGCCTTCTTTGATAAAACTATCCTCTCTCATGCGGTATATGCTGTATGATACCGACGAAGCGAAAGTATCCTTAGAAAAAGAAGCGGAATACCTGCAAAGCTATATCGACCTGCAGCAGCAGCGCTTTGGTAAAAAAGTGAGCATCGTCACCGCATTTCACCCGGCCGATAAAAGTTATTTTATTGAACCGATGCTGCTGATACCTTTTGTAGAAAATGCCTTTAAACATGGCACGGGCATGATAGAGCAGGCCACCATCAATATAGATCTGAAAGCAGTAAATAACAAGTTGTATTTTACAGTACAAAATAAAATCAGTTCGCAGGCAGATGAAGTAAAAGATAAAGCATCGGGTATTGGCTTAAACAATGTGGAAAGAAGACTCAACCTGTTGTACAAAAACAATCACCGCTTTTTGATTGATAAAACAAACGGCTATTTTACCGTTACACTTGAAATACATCTTGCATAATGATCCACTGTATTGCTGTAGATGATGAGCCGCTGGCGCTTGAACTGCTGGAAGACAATATCAGCAAACTGCCTTACCTGAAACTGGTGGGCAGTTTTGACAATGGTATGGATGCGATGAAAGCAGTGCAGGAACAGAAAATTGACCTGGTATTTTTAGACATACAAATGCCCGGTTTAACTGGCTTGCAATTGATACAAAGCCTTACGGTGAAACCGATGATCATTTTAATAACAGCGTATGAAAAATATGCGCTGGAAGGCTTTAACCTGGAAGTGACCGATTACCTGGTAAAGCCTGTTTCATTAGAAAGATTTATTAAAGCCTGCAACAAAGCCAAAGAATTATTCGACCTGCGAAACCAGCCGGTTATATCAAAACAATCTCCTGGTTACTTTTTTGTAAACGTGGAATACAGCATGGTAAAAGTTGCGGTAGACGATATTGTTTTTATTGAAGGACTAAAAGATTATATCAAGATACACCTGCACAGCTCTGCTAAAGCCATCATAACAAGGATGGCAATGAAATCTATTGAAGAACAACTGCCTTCAGATAAATTTATCCGTATTCACAAGTCATATATTGTATCCGTTGCTTTTATTACTGCGGTTAAAAAGACCAGTGTTTTTATTGGTAATAATGAGTTACCGGTGAGCGATAATTACAAAGAGGCGGTAACTGCAATCACCGGCAGGCTCTGATATCGGCTGTGCCTCCATCCGGCTTCCTGTTGCAAGTATGGTTTTATCAAACGCATTGAAAGGTTACCAACCTTGTGTTCCGCCTTTTATAACCTCTATTGCCCGTTCATAACCGGCACAAAAAAAAGCTGTTCAATTTCGTCGCAGCATTCTCCCCTTTTATCTCATTTACTTTAATAGCGGTGGATACTAAAATAGCTTTGTATTCAATTAAAAAATGAACAATGAGAAAGCTGACAGCAATCGCAGTAATACTTTTAACAAGCCTGTATTCGATGGCACAAATGCCTGCTGGTATGCCCGCTGCTGGCCCCGGGAATGCAGGCCATGTTTTTGGCAAATTAACAGATGAAACAGGCAAACCAGTGGCAGATGCTTCTGTAATGCTGCTGCAGAAAAAAATGGACGAGGCCACAAAAAAAATGAAGGATGTATTGCTGAAAGCGGCTATCACAAAAGCGAACGGCGATTTTAGTTTTGAAGACCTGCCCGTAACAGGACATTTTATAGTAAAGGTTTCTGGTACTGGTTTTAAAGCGTTTGAAACAGCTGTTTCATTTATGCCAAAACCCAATGGCACGTCCCCAGCATCCAAAGCACCGGCCAGCATGCCTTCATTTGAGAAAGACCTGGGCAATATCAAATTAGAAAACGATACCAAACAGCTGCAGGATGTTACCATCACCACTATCACTCCATCGGTTAAATTAAGTGCTGATAAAAAAGTATTTAATGTAGAAAAGAATATCATGAGTGCTGGTGGTACGGGTGTGGATGTATTGCGCAATGTACCTTCTGCCAATGTGGATATTGATGGAAACGTCACCATCCGCAATGCAGCACCTCAATTAATGGTGGATGGCAGACCTACTACCCTCACCCTTGACCAGATTCCGGCAGATGTGATAGAAAGCGTGGAAGTAATCACCAACCCATCGGCTAAATATGATGCCAGCGGCGGTGGTGGCGGCATATTGAATATCGTACTAAAGAAAAATAAAAAGAAAGGATACAATGGTAATGTAAGGGTTGGTGTTGATAAGCGTGGGGCCGTCAACGGTGGTGGCGACATTAGCCTGCGCCAGGATAAATTCAATTTTACAGCCTCGGGATTTGGAAACCAGAATAAAGGAAGAACCTGGGGCACTACCAGCCGGGAAAATTTATTATCCGTTCCGCTTACCTCTGTATTCCAGGACAACTATAATAAAACAAAAGGCGGCTTTCTGTTTGGAAAAGTGGGCATTGACTATTTTGTGACCAACAAAGCCACGATTTCTTTATCCGGCATAAAAGTGCGTGGTGCATTCAACCCTTCTGAAACAATTGATATTACAACCGACAGTTTATTCAGCGGTGGAAAAATAAGTAACAACAGCCAGCGTATCACCAGCGGCGACAGGGAGTTTAACGGCCAGGGACTGGTGTTTGGGTTTAAGCAGCTCTTTAAAAAAGAAGGACAGGAATTTACACTGGATGCCAATTATTTTGGCGGCAGCAACGAAAACAATTCTTTGTATACCACCAATTATTTTAATTCAACCGGTACGCTTTCCAAAACCGGGTATGAGAAAGTGGTGGGTGATGGCAGCGATAAAAATTATGTGATTCAATCTGACTTTGTACTGCCTTTTGCCAAAACATATAAACTGGAAACAGGTGTAAGAGCCGCCATCCGCAGCAGGATCAATAACATGTATAATTATGTGTACAATGATGCTACCAGCCAGTATGAACTGGTTGCCTCCGCCACCAGCAATTATAAAAACACCGATAATGTGTATGCAGCCTATGCCACCATCAGCAGCAACATCAAAAACTTTAATTACAAAATTGGCCTGAGGGCAGAAAGCTCTGACTACAATGCAACACTTACCAATACAGGCGACAAATTCAGTAACAAATACCCGGTAAGTTTATTCCCTTCTTTATTTGCCAGCCAAAAGCTGGGTGACAACCAGGAATTACAGGTTAGTGTAACAAGAAGGATCAACCGCCCCAACTTTTTTAACCTGATACCGTTTACGGATTATACCGACAAACTCAATATTACCAGGGGCAACCCTGCTTTGAAACCCGAGTTTACACAAGCCTATGAAATCAGTTACCTGAAAACGTACGCTAATAAAAACACCTTGCTTGGCTCTGTATATTTTAAAAACAGCAACAATTTAATTACCAGGTACCTCACTGAAGAGCTGAATCCGCTAACAGGAACGAATGACCTCATTAACACGTATATCAATGCCAACTCCAGCTATGCAGCAGGCGCAGAACTCACTGTGATAAATTATCTTACAAAATGGTGGGATATCAGTACCAATGTGAACGTGTACAATTCAAAAGTAAACACCAGTAATATCGCCAACAGTGTGCAGCAGGATGCCATCTGGAGCATGTTTGCAAAATTCAACAGTAATTTTAAACTGCCGGCTAATTATGCCATACAGTTTACAACAACCTACCAGTCTAAAACCAACCTGCCTGTAAATTCAAATTCCGGTATGGGTGGCCCGCCATGGATGCAAAGCCAGAGTGCTTCACAGGGTTATATCAAACCCAGCTGGGGAATGGATATTGCGTTTAAAAAATCGTTCCTAAAAAACAATGCGGCATCCCTGTCACTCAACATCAGTGATATATTCCGCACAAGGGTGAACAGCCAGTACAGTTACAGCGATTATTTTGTACAGAACTACGACAGGATAAGAGACCCGCAAATGTTCAGGCTTAATTTCTCCTACCGTTTTGGAAAAATTGATATTTCATTATTTAAAAGAAAAAGCACCAAGGGCGAGCAAAACGCCAGTGAAAGCATACAAAATTGATTTGGTTTTGACTTTTGGTAATAGTTGGCTCCCTTTGGGGAGCTTTCTTTTTTGGAACATACAGTGCCAACTCTCCATTTCAGTTTTCTGCAACCTTCCTCAAAAAAATGTGTTATTGTTGCACCATGCTGGTAACGCTGACCATCATACGATATAAAAAAAGATACATACCATTTGCGGTACTGGCCATGGCATTGCATCATATCCCTTTTTGGTTGAATTCAAATGCAGGTTTCTATAAACTGCTTGGTTGTGGAAAAAACGGCACTTTTGACAAGCACCCCGATTGGCAGCAATGGGGCATCCTTACTGCTCACGTTGCAAATACTGTTAACCAGGAGTCAAACATAAAAAAATTATACGGGAGCTTTATTCACAGCTGGTTAAAGTTATTTAATTGTGAAGTGTGTACTTTTTACCTGGAGCCAATGGAGGGGCATGGTAAATGGGATGGAAAAGACTGTTTTGGAAACCTTACCAGGCAAAACACCTTTGATGGCCCCATAGCTGTACTTACCAGGGCCACTATAAGGCTTTCCCAGCTGTCTTCCTTTTGGAAAAATGTAGGTTCCGTTGCAAATCAGATGACCGGTGCCGATGGTTTTATCACGTCTATTGGTATTGGAGAAATGCCCCTGGTAAAACAGGCCACTTTCAGCATCTGGCAAAGTAAGGAACACATGAAAAAATTTGCCTACAACATGAAAGAACATGCCGAAGTGATCAGGAAAACACGTAAGGAAAACTGGTATAGTGAAGACATGTTTGTAAGATTCAAACTGCTTAAAATAAACGGCACCATCAACGGAAAAAATCCTTTACCTGAAATCCTTTAGATTTGCAGCTGTAACGATTGATAAACTTTACCAAAAAACGCCGCCGGGGTATACAGCCACCGCCGGGGTTGTACAGGGATCATGCATAACTGCTAACTAACCCTCTCCCCTGTTGCGGTTAATAAAAAATTGTATGAAGAACATAAAATTGATTGAAGTGCCAAGTGAAATTGGCGCAGGCACCCGTGGTGCAAGTCTGGGTATTGATGCGATCAAAATTGCAGCACTCGACTTTATGAGCAACTTCTTTGTGCATTTCCCTTCTGAAAAAATTGAAGTGGAAAACCAGTTGTTGTTTGAGCCTATCCAGTCGCCTTATGCCAAACGCATTACCGGCATCATTCACATTTACGAAAGGGTAAGTAAAGCAGTAAATGACTGTATCAAAGGACATTTTTTCCCGGTGGTACTCAGTGGCGACCATGCTACAGCAGGTGGCACGATTGCCGGTATTAAAATGGCCAAACCCAAAAGCAAACTCGGTGTAATATGGATTGATGCTCACGCCGACCTGCACACGCCTTATACCACGCCATCGGGCAATATGCATGGCATGAGCCTGGCCACTGCCATTGGTGAAGACAACGACGAAATGAAAGTGCATGACCTGGATGAGAAAACCACCCGGCAATGGGAACAGCTAAAAAATATGGGCAAGATATTCCCAAAGGTTTTACCGGAAGATGTGGTGATCATTTCGTTGAGAGATTATGAAAAAGAAGAAAGGGCATTGATTGAAAAGCATGGCATCAAAATCATTACCACCAGTGAAGTAAGGCGTAATGGTCCTGAAAGTGTAAGCCGCAAAGTGCTGCGTTATTTAAGCGACTGCACAGACATTTATGTGAGTTTTGATGTGGACAGTCTTGATTCATCCATCTCAAAAGGCACAGGTACTCCCGTAAGCAATGGCTTAAAAGAACGGGAAGCAGAAGACCTGATAAGTAAGTTTATGCAAAACAGGAAGATATGCTGCTTTGAAATTACAGAGGTAAATCCCACACTGGATAAAGAAAACCTGATGGCAGAGATTGCGTTTAATATTTTGCAAAGAAGTGTGAATGTACTGATGATGAACTAAGTTATCCGGGTCGGTTAGCCTGGTCGGCACCCTAGGTCAGACCAGTGATGGCTACCTTTGCCAGTATCGCAGGTCAGACCAAGAAAACCAGCTTTCAATTAACAAAAATTTTGAACCCATCACGCCTGGCAAAAAAACTGCGGCATAATTTTTCGGGTACTCAACAGGTTATTTCAAACCAGCTCATTCACCCAAAATCCCTTTCATGAAATCTTCTCATATTGCAGCAGCCATTGTTGCGCTGCTCTTTTTCATGTCCTGTAAAAAGACAAGTAACAACAATCCAACAACTATCAAAGTCAATTTCATTTTTAAATTCGACAGCACCCAGGTAAGGCTCAATGGCCAGGGCAACCCGGTTGCAGTACCAACAGGTCATGGTGCCCAGTCGCCAAGGTTCAATACAATGAGTGCTCATTATGTAGAACTGGCGCCAACAGCCACTACCCTGCCTGGTAATGGTGCTGTTGTATACAGGGCCGAGGAAACCAGCACCGGCGGCACCAATGCAATTGATTTTTCAAAGTCGAAATTTGCGGGTGACAATGAAATATTTTTAAGTGTGCCATTAAGCCAGGTGGCAGCTGGTACCTACGATTACTTAAGGGTTTCACTTGCTTATCAGAATTATACTGTTTCCGTATCCACGCCAGTTGGAACGGTTGCGGCCACCGTTGCATCTTTTATAGGCTTTAATACTTACATCAATAATTTTAAAGTGAAAGACTCCACCGTAACAGTTAATGCCAACAAAAAACAAGGCTACTGGGCAGTAGAGTCCAGTGCAGGAGGATTTGGCAGGGTACAAACCGGGCAGGCACCGGAAGGAGCCACCACGGTTCCCAATCCTTTATTTGCCACTTCTCCTGTACCCGCTGGCTCCTGCCTTGTAACCGGCGCATTTGCATCACCGTTAGTAATCAACGGCAACGAAACAAGCGATATCAATATTGAAGTGTCTTTGTCAACCAATAAAAGCTTTGAATGGAGCGAAACAGACGGCAATAATCTTTATAATCCACTCCCGCCTGCAAATGACATGGTGGTAGATATGGGTATCAGGGGAATGATACCTTCAAAGAGATAAGGAAAGGAAAAAGACTATAAAAGTTACCAGCTTTGCCGTATAAAAAAACAATTCCCGGTCGAAGGGTTGCTCCTAATTTTGAAGGTTGGCCGTATTATCAATACATTTGCGCCAACTTAAAATTAAAATGCGAGGCATGTACTTAAAGTACTTTTTTATACAAAATATCAAGGCCCTGTTTTCTTTACTAAGGCTGCATGTGATCTTCCTTCCTTTAGCCGGCTTTTTTCGAAACCTTGCTTACTTGTCCATGCAGTCGAAATGGATCAGCCAAAACAGGAAACTGGGCTTTAATGATTTTTTCTCATGGGACAGAACAAGGGATAAAAGGCTGGGATTGTATGCCTACCTTAACAAAGAATACATCAAAGAAGTCCCCATAAATTATTTGGAGTTTGGTGTGGCCAATGGTGGTTCGTTTTACTGGTGGCTTGAAAATCACAAGAACCCTTCCTCAAAGTTTCATGGTTTTGATACGTTCAGCGGCTTACCAGAAGACTGGGGGCATTTTAAAAAAGGAGAAATGAACAATGGCAATGAAGTGCTGAAGACAACTGATACCAGGGCTACATTTTACCAGGGTCTTTTTCAGCAAACGCTCCCTGGTTTTTTAAAAAACTATCAGAATGACACCCTCACCGTGATCCACATGGACGCCGACCTGTATTCCTCCACCCTGTACACACTAACATCTTTTGCCCCTTACTTAAAAAAGGGAGACATTATTTTCTTTGATGAATACTGTGTACCAACACACGAATTTTTAGCGGTCAAAAATTTTACGGAGTCTTACTACATCAACCTGCAGCCAATTGCCGCATCTAATAATTATTTATTTACTGCTTTTCAAGTTGGCTAAATATGAACAACAGCATAAAAAATTGTATCAATTCATCCATTGCTGTTAAGCAACAATTACTTGCAGATGAAAAATTGTTAACTGTGGTGAATGATTGCATCAGTATCATCACCGGGGCATTTAAAACCGGCAACAAAGTGTTGTTTTGTGGCAATGGCGGCAGTGCTGCGGATGCCCAGCACCTGGCAGCTGAATTCAGCGGCCGTTTTTATATTGACCGGCCTGCATTGCCTGCCGACGCATTGCACTGCAATACATCTTATTTAACCGCAGTTGCAAATGACTACAGCTATGATCTTATTTACGCAAGATTGTTACAGGGCATTGGCAAGAAGGGTGATATATTAATTGGATTAAGTACTTCCGGCAACAGTAAAAATATTATCAACGCATTTGAAGTGGCCAAAGAAAAAGGAATGATCACAATTGGTTTTACCGGCGAATCCGGTGGCGGAATGAAAGCCTTGTCAGATCATTTATTGAATGTGCCATCAAGTGACACTCCCAGGATACAGGAATGTCATATGTTGGCAGGGCATATCATTTGCCAATTGGTGGAAGAAAACCTGTTCAAAGCCTGACAATGGTAAAAGAAGCAATTATTCTTGCAGGTGGGCTTGGTACAAGATTACGGTCGGTGGTAAGCGATGTTCCCAAATGTATGGCACCCGTTGCCGGCAAACCTTTTCTTCATTACGTGATTGGCTACCTGCAAAAACAGGGTGTTGACAAATTCATATTCTCTATCGGTTACTTAAGCAAAACCATTGAGGATTTCCTGGCAACAAACTACTCCGGTTTAAACTATCAATTATCTGTAGAACAAGAGCCGCTCGGTACCGGTGGGGCCATCTATCTTGCCTGTAAAAGATCAACTGCTGAAAATATCCTGGCATTGAACGGAGATACCATGTTCAATGCAGATCTGAGTTACCTGCATGGGTTCCACTTTAACAAGATGGCAGCATGTTCGCTTGCATTGAAACCGATGCAGCAATTTGACAGGTATGGGGTGGTTGAACTGGACGAAAACAACTGCATCCGTTCTTTCCATGAAAAAAAGTATTACGATAACGGACTGATCAACGGAGGCATATACCTTATCCACCGTCAACAATTTTTAAACAGGTCGTTCCCTCAAAAATTTTCCTTTGAAAAAGATTATTTAGAAGCCGCTGTTGAAGAAGGGAAAATATATGGTCTTGCACAGGACGAATATTTTATTGATATTGGTATTCCTGAAGATTTTGAAAGGGCTCAGAAGGAATTCTCAAAAATGAACTTTAATTCTTTGTTATGAGACCGGGTTTCAGTTTAATAGTGTTTCTTATTTTAACCTGCTTAAATGCTGATGGGCAGAACGGAAAATTCAGTCCATTCAGGCTGATAGTTGTTCAGCCTGATACGGCAATCATTGACCCGTCACTCATTGCTGAAATTGATAGCATAGAGACCGGCTATATCAAAAGATACTATGATATGGCAGAACAACTGGAGACGTTGAGTTCCGCTAAAGACAGTTTGGCAAAAACCTGGAAGGAAGCTGTAGACAGTGAACTTTCAGCTGCAAAGGCTCTTGAGCAACAGGTAAAGAAATTTAAGTATTACCACACGCTTTCTGCTTACTCAGTCAGCACGTATAATTTTTACTTCAACGAATACGAACCCTTTTCAACTATTTTGGAAGTTCCCCGTCAAAACACTGATATTAGTTCTTTAAAAAGGCTTACAGACAGTTTAAGAGCGGATTACGTTGTTACATTTCGAAATATCCATACAACCAGTAAAGATGAAATGCCGTTGTTGAAATTGACAACTTCACTTTATTCCGGTAAAGAGAATAAAATAATTCTGGAAATTGAAACGGAAGGTGACGCAAACAGCAGAGGAGATATGTGGACCTGCACCGGAACAACGCTCTCCTGCCTGCTTATCAACGGCGTGAGAACCTCAACAGGATCCGTAGCAAACGTTATTGCAAAAAGACAATTACGAAAGGAAATCAAATCAGAAATTAAATAGTAATGACAACCTGGTCTGAACAAGAAATCCGAAAAATAAACAACAGCTGGACCCTCTTCCTCGACCGCGACGGTGTTCTCAACCACCAAAAAGAAGGCAGCTATATTTTTTCCCGGGATGAGTTTATTTTTTATGATGGGGTACTGCAGGCAATGTCTTTTTTTGCCACCCAATTCAAGTACATTTTTATTGTAACCAACCAGCGGGGGGTAGGCAAAGGCCTGATGACAGAAGAAGACCTGCATGGGATACATCAGCATATGCAAATAAACATTGAACAGTCAGGCGGAAGAATCGATGGTATTTATCATTGCAGCGAGCTGGAAAGCATTAACCGTAAACCCAATCCGGGTATGGCGCTGCAGGCAAAAAGAGATTTCCCGGACCTGGATCTCAATAAGTCCATTATGGTAGGCAACAGTATGAGTGATATGGAATTTGGCAGAAATATTGGCGCTACCACTATTTTTGTTACCACCACCAACCCTTCTGTAAACAGGGCTGATAAAAACATTGATCTTGTGTATGATTCACTATTGGATTTTGCCACCGCCCTGCAAAGCCAACGTTAATATTGTTGTTTTTTTGGGTACAACTGTACTATTTACTAAGCCATTGATTAATTTTATTGCATGAGCAAATTCAATCTCCTGTTTATTTCCATTATTTTTTGTTCAGCCGTTACGGCACAGCCTGTGAGCAGCAGCAATTTAAAAATACTGCAGGCAAAAGAAGACAGCCTGAAAGTTTATGCAGACAGGATCATTACAGGGCAAAGCATGTCGATACGATTTAACAACGACAGTCTTTTTACCCGGGCCTTTGTAAAAGCATTAAAGACCCCCTGGTCTTTTTACTATCCTTTTGATTCCTTACAAACGATCTCAAAACTGTATCCACCCGACAGCAGTTTCAGGATATTTACCTGGCAGATGGTGGTAAGCGAGAATCTTACAAGGCAACATGGCGCCATTCAAATGAAAACACCCGATGGCTCCTTAAAGATTTTTCCTCTGATCGACAAGTCGGATGTAACACAAAATATTATAGATACCGCAGCCAACAACAAAGGATGGATCGGTGCCGTATATTACAGGATCATACAAAAAAGAAGCAGCAATCAAAACTATTATACCCTGCTTGGCTATGATGAAAACAATTTAAAAAGCAACCGTAAAATAATTGAAGTGCTGAGTTTTCAAAATGATGAACCCATATTTGGCGGCAGGTTTTTTAGTTATGATGAAGACAGTGTGTTTAAATCTTCCAACAGCCGGTACATAATGGAGTATAAAAAAACAGCTGGTGCAAGATTAACTTTTGATCAGGACCTCGACATGATCATACTGGAGCACCTGGTTTCAGAAACGGGTGAACCACTAAAAAAATGGACCTATATACCAGATGGCGATTACGAAGGATTTAAATGGAAGAATGGCAGGTGGGTACATGTAGAAAAAGTATTCAACCAAATAACAGAATTAGGCAAAGAGCCGGTTCCTATGCCGGTAAAAGATGCACAGGGAAATACTATACAGGAAAACCTGAAAGAAAATTTTGCGGAAGAAGAAAAAGGAGCTGGTGCAGCAACAAAGCAAAAAAATTAACCCCGTTCTTGATATGAACCCGTTACACCATTTACCAGGTAAAAATATCCCACCTGTTTTAATACTTACAGTCAGCATTTTCACGGGATTATACTGGCTCGCCGGAAATATACTGGACGTGTATGCCTTTACTTTTACTTCCGTACTGTTTGAGATTTGTTGGTTGCCCATGGTATTGCTGTTGTTTATCACGCCCCTGGTAGCCTTGTTTTATTGGATCAAAAGCAATTTTAAACTGACATCCATTCATCTTTTATCGCTCACTATTGCCGTTTTGGTATTGATAGGGGTGATCACAAAATAGAAACTAACATTTATTCCCCGTTGCGGTATTGTTCCGGGGCCCATGTTGCCCTGGCAAATAAGTTTCCTTACTTTTGGCCCCATGCAAAAACCAGTTATTTGTATCGGCGCTGCCCTTGTCGACGACCTTTATCATGCCCAGGAACCCATGATGATGCATACCACCAACGAAGTGTCTCAAACCCGTACTGCAGGTGGTGTGGCAAGAAATATTGCACACCAGCTTTCATTACTTGATATACCGGTTCAATTAATAAGTGTATTTGGAAAAGATACCGATGGCGACTGGCTGAAACAGGTATGTTACGATGCCGGCATCAAACTGGAAGCTTCGGTGATGGATGCAACGGTTACCGGTAAATACACGGCGTTGATTGATAAAGACGGAAGCATGTTCACTGCCTTACTTACCAACGCGGCTTTACATTTGATAACACCAGAACATTTGCAACAGCATGAACAACTGCTGAGCCAGGCTGCATATATTCTGGTGGATGCCAATATCAGTGTGGAAAGCACCAACTGGCTCATCCGCTTTACCAATCTGAATAAGATAAGAATGATCATAGAACCGGTATCGGTACCGCCGGCGAAAAAAATTGCTGACTGTAATTTTGACGGGCTTTATCTGATCACACCCAATGAAGATGAATTACCGGCCTTGTGCAGTGCCGATGCCATTACCATAGATGAACAGGTAAATGAACTCCTGAATAAAGGTATACAATATGTGTGGCTGCATAAAGGCAAACTGGGTTCGGCATTATTTAAGAAAACTGAAACCCTGCAACTGAATGCCCCTGCCGCCCACGTGGTGGATTGCACCGGTGCCGGCGACGGCTCTGTCAGTGGCTTTATTCTTTCTAAGTATTTTGGAAAAGATAACCTGAACAGCTTACGCACAGCACATACCTTGTCTGCCGAGATATTGCAGGTTCATGGCGCCATTGCCACACACCTCACCCAGGAAAAATTATTAAATTCTGTTTCTAAATACTACGAAGAATAATGACCAGCCAGTTGCTAACCATATTACCTGAAGTGGAACAGGCCCTGCAGGAAGGCAGACCAGTGGTGGCGCTGGAATCCACCATCATATCTCACGGTATGCCCTACCCCAAAAATGTGGAGACGGCACTGGCTGTGGAAAAAATGGTAAGGGACAATGGTGCTGTTCCGGCCACCATTGCCATTCTGAACGGAAAATGTCATGTTGGTTTGTCAACGGAGCAGCTTGAATTTTTTGGCAAAGAAAAAAAGGTTTGGAAAGTAAGCCTGAGGGATATTCCCTACGTGATAACCCAGCGATTGTATGGCGCCACCACTGTGGCTGCCACCATGCGTATCGCCAGTATGGCCGGCATTAAAGTTTTTGTTACAGGAGGTATTGGCGGCGTACACCGCGGCGCCGAAAACAGCATGGATATATCAGCTGATCTTACAGAAATGGCTGCTACCTCTGTAGCTGTAGTGTCAGCGGGTGTAAAGTCTATTCTTGATATCCAGCTCACTTTAGAATATCTTGAAACAATGGGCATCCCTGTTGTAACATACAAACAGGATGAGTTCCCCAGTTTTTATTCCAGCAAAAGCGGCTATGCTTCACCGTTGAGGCTGGATACTCCGGAGGAAATTGCGCAAATGCTCTATACAAAATGGCAGCTGGGTTTACAGGGTGCTGTGTTGATCGCCAACCCGGTACCCCCGCAGTTTGAAGTGAGTAAGGAAGAAATGGAGGTTCATATTCTGCAGGCACTGGCGGCAGCCGATGAAAACAATGTAAAGGGAAAACAGGTAACGCCGTTTTTACTGCAATATATAGCAGAGCATACCAAAGGGGAAAGCCTCGAAGCAAATATCTCGCTGATACTGCACAATGCAAAAACCGGGGCAGGAATAGCGCATTGCTACAGTGCGCTGTAAAACCCGCCTTCCGGTTGCAGTTATTCCCAAAACACAGGCAGTTATTCCCAAAAAGCTGCAGTTATTGCTTTTTTCGACATCCAGGTGATGTTTACTATAATTTTATCGGCCGGTGTTAAATTATTTCTATATGAAACATTTTTTTATAGCCCTTTTTTTGTTCACTTCCGCCAACGTTTTGGCACAAACCGATCTTACACGGGGGCTGGTGGCGTATTACCCGTTTAACGGAAATGCAAATGATGAAAGTGGAAACAGCCTGAATGGAATAGAACGAAACGGTATTCAACTTACCACTGACAAATACGGTAATGCAAACAGTGCTTATCTTTTTGATGGACTGGATGACTATATCGAAATACTTGATGACCCCAGGTTAAGATTCAGAGACAGTTTTTCAATTTGCATTTCTTTTATGCACCTATCCAATACGAGTGGTAATCTTATTGAAAAAAGAGATTTTTTTACTGGTCAGAATACTTCGTTCGATATGGCAGCGGGTGCATTGGGCGCTAACGGTGCAGTAAAAACAATCAATGACTGCAGTAATGCTGCTACCGGTGCAGACTATACCTTATTTACCCAGGCCCCGGTACCCAACAGGTGGTATTGCCTGGTAATGACCTTTAATGCCGGCACACTCAATTTTTATGAAGATGGGGTACTGATCAGCAGCACCACCACACAAGGTCAAAAAGTTGACAGTTGTGCAGGCAGCAATATCCGGATCGGCTATCATCTTTCGTTTGACCCCATACCCATGTTTGGAAAAATTGATGAAGTTCGGCTCTACAACAGGGCAATCAATTTGGATGAGATCAAAGCGCTTTGCAGCCAACCTCCCCAGCACTCCTGCCTCTGGATACCCAATAGTCAGAGTTATGCTACTATTGGCGACCTGGATATACCAGGCACCAGTATAACAGTGGAAGGCCTTTTTAGCAGGGATAGCGCACTTACACCGGAGGGATATACTTCGTTAAACGTGGTATCAAAACACTGGACTCCAGCCAATGTAAATTATTTGCTGAGGGTTGACCGTGCGCAGGTAACCACTACGAATGGACATTTTATGACGCCTGGTATCTGCGAGCTTGAAAACAAAAGATTGTACCATGCGGCAATGACGTACGACGGAACTGTGCTGAAATTTTACCGGAATGGAACGTTGATGAGCCAAATTGCCTGTTCTGGAAATATGTTTCAGAATAATTACCCTACCACTATTGGCGCCACTGCCAACAGCCCCACTACCAACACCCAGTTAATTGGATACCTTAACGAAATACGCATTTGGAACGTGGTGAAAACCGAAGCCGAGATCCGTGCCAGTATGAACGGCGCACTCTCAAATCCATCTGCCATACCAGGTTTGCTGGCTTACTATACTTTCGAAACACTCACCAACAAGCAGGGCAACAATGCCTACAATGTAATATTACATGGCAATGCAAGCATTAATAACAGCATCCCTGATTTTAAACCCCTCAGCAATCCCTGCCTGGACGTGTTACCTGTAAACATATCTTCATTCAATGTGGCAGTATTCAACAGCAGGAGCATTCAGGTAAAGTGGCAAACAAACGATGAAATTGGTATTACGGGATACGAAGTGGAAAGATCGGAAACTGCCAACGGGCCATTTGAAAAAATTGGTGATGTTGCTGCCAAAAGCCTGGCGGGAGTAAACGAATACTGGTTCACAGATCATACAGCCCAAACTGGCGTTAGGCTGTTCTACCGTATTAAAATTATTGACCGCAATGGAGAAGAGAAATATTCTGCTATTAGAAATGCGATGCTTAAAGGCAGTAATCCATTCATCAGCATTTACCCCAATCCGGCCGGGAACAATATTCAATTACGGCTGATGAACATTGGCAAGGCTGCTGATATATACATGTATAATTATGCAGGACAGCTGGTAGATCAAAATAAAATGACCACGCTGCAGGGAACTGGAACAATTACTTTTGATGTTTCCCGGCTGCCACGGGGTATTTATTTAATTCATGCTGTATCAGGAGATGTAAAAGCGATCACTAAGTTTGAAAAATTGTAACACACGCAACAGGTAATCATACAGCCCGTTACTTTGCTGCTTTGCTGAGCCTGTTTTTTATCAGCCGGAAAGGAAATATTAAAAAGCCCATCAATACTTCTTTGTAAAAGTCTGACCGGTTTCCATATATTTCCCGGTTCACTTTTATGTGCGTGGCAATGGCCCTCAATTCAAGATAACACAAAAGATTATACACGATATTGCGGGTGCTTTTAAAATGCAATGGTATTGGCTGATTGTATTTTGATTTGGCTTCGCTGAAATCCTGGAGAGCAGCTGCTACACATTCAACCACCCTGTCCTTCTGATATACGGTAAGTTCTATCAACCCGGCAGTAGAAAAACCAAATCTTTCAAAATCCCTTGATATCGGGTTTATCCAAACGGCAGATGGGTCCAGCAACTGTACCATCGGAAGCTGCTTTGCATCGCCGGAAGTGCTTATCCAGGTAATACCGGAAGAACTGCCTAATAAAAAGCTGCAATAGTGAGTTACTGCCGCGGTTTCTCTTAACGTGAGCACACTGCCATCAATAATATTGGCTTGCCCGCTGTTTACTTTGTTGGCTGATGAAAGGATGACGGCGGCGTTGTTGTGCTTTACAATATTTGTTGCAATCAGCAGGGCATCCTCTGTGGTCATTTTACTTTGACCGCTTTGTGGTGCAAATTCAAATAAGATCACGTGCCGGTATGTTGACAACCGGTGATCACCTGCGAACTGCAGTGCCTTTGCTTTTTCACTTTCCGTAAGGTGAAGTACCGGGGTAATGGGCACCGTTATGGGCCGTTGGTAAGCCCTTAAAATACTGCTGCGGATACTGCCATCATAGTAGGCCTGGTTGGTATCTCCATTGTGTATAAAAAAGAAATGATCGAATTCCCCCGCCTTTTGCCTGGCTTCCATTTCCCTTCGCAGTTTACGCAAAGCTGCTGCATCGTTTTTTGCAACGGAATTGATCTCCATCACATCATCCACGAATGGGTTTCCCAATAAAATATTTTTACAAAAAGAAGCAATGGCCCAGGTAAGATGACAACCAGGGTAATCCTGCTTTATCTGCCTCGCAACAGTGGTTGCATATAAACAGTCGCCATTGGAATACAACTGCAGCATCAATATTTTTTCTACAGCACCCATTATGATCGCACCATCATTTGTGCCAGTTGTTCAAATGTTGTTTCCGGTTTCCAGCCCAACGAAAAAATAAGCGACGGATCAGAAACCAATGAGCGGTACTCAGCTACAAAATCATTTTTTAAAATCACATGTTCTTCCCAGCTTTTTCCAGTTATTTTAAAACACATATCCAGCCAGTCTTTGATAGAGTACCCAAGTCCTGAACTGATATTGGCCTCATATACCTCATCCTGCTGCACCAGTGTATATATTCCCTCTACGATATCGCCTGCAAACGTCCACTCCTTGACGGTATTGATATCCCCTATTTCTAATTTCCTGCCGCTGCCTTCAGCTATCATTTTTGCAAAAGTGGATATTTTTTTTGCCATATGTCTTTCTGACCGCCTGGGACTGTCGTGGTTAAAGAAATACCCCACATACACTTTTACACCCAGCCTGCGGTAATACCTTGCAGCATATACGCTGTGTATCCTGCTTACAGAATAGGCATCCCTTGCTTCAAATGCATCTGATTCACTGATTGGTTTGTTGTTGTTGACAAACTGCAAACCACTGCCAGAAATAAAAACCTTGCTGGCTGGTGAAAAATTTTTAACCGCCTCCAGTATATTGATGGTACCTGTGCTGATAGTTTCATGATTTTCAAACAACGCATTGTGACTGGTGGTGGAGTTGGCCGCTAAATGAAAAACGAGATCTGGTTTTTCAGCTGCAAAAAAATCACAGAGGGTTTTAAAATCATGCAGGCCGGGGCCATAGTTCCTGCCTGCCTGGTGTACAGTATAGTTTTTTGCTTCCAGCAGTTGGGTGAGATAAAAACCGTCCTGCCCGTTGGCACCAAAGATGATTGCGTTAATTATTGTACACTTGTTTTTCTTACAACAAAAGTTGCAAATGTATAACGGTATTTTTTTAGAAAAACAAAATCCGGTTCGGGGCAATCCCAATGAGGTTCATCTACCAGCACGCAGCCTGGCATGTGACTTAACAAGCGGTGCCTGAGGTCATGCTGTGTGTATAACCTGGCATCCACCCCCGGCTTCAGGTCGCCAGGTTTCCAGCCTTCTTTATAATCGCAGGTGATAACTGCCGTACCATTAACCGCCAGCAGATCATTGATGCACTTTACAAAACTCTCATCATCCGGGTCGTGTTCTATAACAGATGTGCTGAAAATGATATCATAAGAGTGAAGTTGCACAGAAGGCTTGCTTACATACTCCTGCAAAAAGTAGTTGATCATCGGGTCTATCTGCTCTACTTCAAAACCACTCCTGATAAGCCCCATGGCAGCTGTATCTTCATAGCTGCCTACACAGAGTATTTTGGGTTGGCGGTAAGAAGGCAGCAAACGGCAAACGGTATCAAAAATAAAAGCCTGCTGTACGTTGGCTTCCGGAATTTTCTTTGCCATGGTAAGGGGTGCCAATTCAAACAATCTGTCTACCGCGGGCTTATACAAATTCCTTGCATCATTGTCCAGAATGCGGTTCAAAGGCGCATTCCCATCCAGTTTAACAGGTGTATAATTTAAGCCTTCGCCGGTGGGTGCAAGGTCATCCTCGTAAGCCACATCCGTATCTCTGAGCCAGGTAAAAGACTTGTCCGGTAAAGACAATGGCCTTCTGATGGTTGACTGGATCGTACGCACTACCCCCATCTTTTCTTTGTACGGGTTTTTAAACCTTTTTAAGGCGGCATTCAGAATGCGTTCATACTCCCAGCAGATCGTCTTCTCATTCCATTCTGCTGCCAGTTTTTCAAAGGGCGTAAACCCTTTTTCTATAATGCTCTTGATACTATTGTTACGCAAATTTGCCGACGGAACTGCAGCAAGCAAATGCCTGAACATCGTACTATCGGAAACGCCCACCGGCCGGCCAACGGATACCGCATTATCTACTGCACTCGACACGCCCCTTCCGCCAGTATCTTTGTAAAGAAAAACATTGATCGAGTTTTGAGCTAAAAAATCAAGCACCCCGTTACGGTCGAGATAATCATGTGTGACCTGTAATTCAATCCCTTTCTTTGTTACCAAACTTTTACACTCCGCTGCTATTTTCTTTGCGTTGTCGCCTCCAGGGTCTCCAAAATCAGCAGCAGGGATATTCAGCCTGATAACAGCTTCATCAAATTCTTCCTGCACTTTTTTTACAATATCTTCAAAACCCTTGTTGGGTGTGCCAAAGCCAAAACTTCCTATTACAGGCACCGCTGGAAGCGGGTAATTATTGTGGTATGACTGAACTAACCTGCCTGTTTTATAAACATTAGGATTTCTTAAAAGCAGCGTTGGATCAGGGGCAATATAACAGTCAAATAATGAATTGATCAGTTTAGTGCTGTTGCCAGGTATAATTTTATTGCGGTAACTGGTGGCTTCATCCGCTATACTTTGTGTGATCTCATGAATGATTCCGATCTGCAAAATTTTGATCCCTGCTATATTGTTTTTATACAAACGGGGACCTAGTTTACTATACACCCAGGGCAAAGTAGCAGGATGAAAATTGTAGATGACGGCAACTGGTTTATGCAACTCAATTGCCGACAGCAATTCTTCCATTGAATTGCATTCGGCCAGTACAAATTGGTACTGAGAGGATTGAGCAACAGCTTTAAAAGCTGTACTGCCAAACTCATATACACCGCATTGCTTTTTATGGTGATTTACAAACAGGACTTTGTCAGACATCGGATCGCTGATTCTAATTAGTTTACAATATGCGGTTAAAGCCTGCCGCAGGCCAATCAAAATAAATTATATTCCAGGAATGGCTTTTAATGGAATTCAACCAGCCACCCTAAGAATTATTTATTTCTTATACACTTCCACCTTTGGTACGGGAAAAATAAATCCTGTTCCCTTATCCAGCGCTTCTTTTTCTCTCACTAAAAACTCTTCTTTAAAATGCCAGGGAAGTACTAAATAATAATCAGGATTCATGGCCCTGCTCTCTGCTTCGCTGATGATGGGAATATTGGTGCCCAAAGTAGAAGCGCCATATTTATCAGGATTTCTCTCCGCTGCATATTCCACCAGCATACTGTTAATATCACACCATTGTAAAATGGTATTGCCCTTGGTGGAGGCTCCATAGATATGTACTTTCTTTCCTTCCTTTTTCAAATCGACCAATAAGTTATGCAGATCGTTCTTTACTTTTTCGATCCTGTACTGGAAAGCAACATAAGGCTTATCCGTATCCAGTTCCAGGTCAAATTCCTGCTGGCGTATTTCGTTCATCAGTTTATGATCGGCGGGCGTGTAATACAAACTGCTTTCTTTATGGGTGGCATAACAGCGGATACTTCCGCCATTGATATCGTTGAAAGAGATCTTAAATATCTTCATCCCTGCCATACCTGCAATTTTTTCCAACACCGCAAGGCTGTAAAATTCCAGGTGCTCATGACAAATTGTATCATAACTGTCCAGTTCCAGCATCCTGGGCATATAACTCATTTCAAAAACCCAGATGCCCTCAGGAGATAAAAACCTTTTGATACCTTTTACAAAATCAACCGGGCTTTCCAGGTCGTAGAACATGGCGATGGAAGTAATAATGTCCATTCTTTTATCACCCATGGCCTTAAATAACTCTGCCGAAGGAAATATATCCTGCACCACAGTGGCAAATTTTACTTCCTGGGCAACATCACTCGGGTCACAGCCAAATTTTTCCCATTCAGCAGGATAGTAACCCAGCAATGTACCGTCATTACAACCAATATCCAGCACCGTACATTTTTCTTTTTTTATCAATGAAGAAGTACTGTCAACAATTTCTTTCAGGTGATTGCGCATGGTGGCATTGGTGCCACTGCGGTACCAGTAAGCCGCATACAAAATTTCCGGAGGCACACTGTGTTCCATCTGCAGCAAGCCACAGGCATTTTCATCTTCCTGCGGATTGCAACGTACCAGCGAACAATTGATCTTTCTGGTAGAAGGCATTTCTTTGCCAGGCTTAACAAAAGAACCTTGCAGGTACTGAGGCCCCAGATCTATTACAGGAGTAAGCGAAGTAGAACCACAAACACGGCAGGTGGTTCTTTTACGAATATGCATATGCTATTGGTTTATTTTTTTAACGATGGTTAGTAATTCAAGGTCGATGGCATCAATACATTTATTGCGTTGCAAATTAAGTACTGCCAGGTTGTTTATCAAGCTGTCTTTTTCGGTTACAGGTATATTGGCAACATCGTATCCCCTTTCTACTTCGTGCCACAATTTACAATTCACATCTGCCAGCTGAGAAAAAATAGCGCCGATACCGGATGCAACACCGGCTGTTTCATTACCCTCTTTTTTAAAAACCTTATTGGCAGCAAAAGTTAATTTTTCTGCTGGTATGGTACCGGCAAGTGCATTGGTGAGATAGTCATCAATTTCATCCTGTAACTGGCTGCATTGTTTATCAAGGCTACTGAGCCTTTCTGCATCCTCGCTGTGATATTGTTTTAATTTTACGATGGTCAGTTTATCACAGAGCATCCCTAAAGTTTCAGCCATTGGCGGGTTGTTTTTAATAAATAAATGCCTTGCCTGCAACTTCAAAAACGGGTTGCAAAGCGGCACAAATGTAGTTGTTTTTAAGTAATGGAACGGTACCCATACACAGCTAAAAAAAACGCTGTACCTTGCAGTTATGCCGCCTGCCATCTTATATTATGCCATACCATTTTTTGTATTGTTGCTGTCAATAGAAGCCTGGTTCAGTTACAAAGAAAATAAACAGCTCTACGAAACCAAAGACACTTTTACCAGCCTTGGACTGGGCATAGGAAATGTGCTCACGGGATTTATCACCAAGGCGCTGATATTCTGGCTATTCACATTTTTATATGAGCACCGGTTCTTTGATCTGCACGAAAATCAATGGTGGTACTGGGTGCTATTGTTTTTTGCCGACGACTTTTCTTACTATTGGTTTCACCGCAGCAGCCATTTTGTAAATTATTTTTGGGCCAGCCATGTGGGTCACCATTCCTCCCAGCGATATAACCTGGCCGCAGCATTGAGACAAACCTGGACGGGTAATTTAACCGGGGCTTTTCTTTTTTGGGCCTGGATGCCACTGGTTGGCTTCCATCCTATCTGGATCTTATTCATGCAGCAGTTAAGCCTGATCTATCAATTCTGGATACATACCGAAACCATCCACCGGCTGCCCAGGCCGTTGGAATTTGTATTGAATACTCCCTCCCATCACCGCGTACATCACGGCAGTGACCTGAAATATTTAGACAAGAACCACGGTGGAATACTTATCATATGGGATAGAATGTTTGGCAGTTTTCAACCTGAAGAAGAAAGACCAACTTACGGCCTCACAAAAAATATTGAATCGTTTAACCCGGCAAAAGTGGCACTGATCACCTGGGGGCAATTGATAAGAAAGGCCTTTTCTGCTGGTTCATTCGCCAATGGGATGAAATATTTTTTAAAGTCCCCGGGCTGGAGTCATGACGGCAGTAGCAAAACCACAGCAGAATTGAGAAAAGAAGCCCAAAGCAAATAGGCAAAATGGCAAGGAAGCTAGTTTTTTAAAGCCAGATTATCCGCTTCATTTGTCCATTTATCAATTAATTTTCCCGTTCTACGAAAGTTTTAGTTTATTTTAAGGATTTATCTCTTACATTAGCGTACGAAATTCATCGTAATATGACAATTACAAAACAACTAAAGCCTACGGAAGGCGAATTAGAGATACTGCAGGTGCTGTGGGTAAAACAATCGGCCACGGTGAGGGAAGTGCATGAAGAATTGCTGAAAAACAAAGAAGCTGGCTATACCACCACGCTCAAACTGATGCAAATAATGTTTGAAAAGGGACTGGTAACCAGGGATAGCAGCAGTAAAACGCATATTTACCAGCCTGCAGTAACAAGGGAAAAAACACAAAGCTTCTTGGTTAATAAAATGATCGACTCGCTGTTCAGCGGCTCTCCTGCACAGTTAGTAATGCAGGCCCTGGGCAATCACAAAGCGTCTAAAGAAGAACTGGAAGAAATAAGTACTTTTTTAAAGAATATGAATAAGTAACTGTTATGCTGTTGACTGTTTTTGAGAAATATATCTTTTTACAATCACTTGGGTGGGGCATCGCCAACAGCTTGTGGCAGGCTGCCCTGTTGCTGTTGATCTTCAGGTTTGTAACGGTTACCAGCAACCGCCTTTCTGCCCTGTTCAGGTACCAGTTCAGCCTGTTGCTTTTATTCGCTTCTTTTGGCTGGTTTGTTTCCACCGTTGTTCAGAATTATATAGCTATAAACAATGCAGGTAATCAGGCAACTGCATTAAGCTGGCTGCACGTTTCAGAAAATTTTACCCGGTCGATGCAATGGCTGTCGGTTGCCTATTTTATTGTTCTTGGGTTGCACCTGGTATTGTTTGCAAAAAAAATTCACCGGTTATTCTTATATAAGAACAGTGGTTTTATAAAAGCGCCTGTTGATATCAGGATTTTTACTGAGCAAACGGCATTTCATCTTGGCATACAAAAAAAAGTAAACATCCGGCTATCGGAAAAAGCTGCAGTACCTTCTGTGATCGGGTTTCTTAAACCAGTCATCCTGCTGCCGGTTTCAGCCCTCAGTAATCTTACTACAGCACAGGCAGAAGCCGTGATACTGCATGAACTGGCACATATCAGGCGCAACGACTATCTTATCAATGTGGTTCAAAGCTGTGTTGAATTGGTCCTGTTCTTTAACCCCTTTGCAAAAATACTGGGCAATACTGCAAGGAAAGAAAGGGAGAATTGCTGCGATGACTGGGTACTGAATTATCAATATAACAGGCACGATTATGCGACGGCTCTGCTGATACTGGAACAAAACCGCTTTGCTTCTGTACAGCTGGCCCTTGCCGCCACCAACGGCAAAAAGAATTTACTAAACAGGGTGAAACGTTTGTTAGCAGATGAACCTTCTGTACACTTCAGCCTTTATCAAAAGCTGCAATTGCTTTCGGTATCTGTGATCATACTGGTAACCGTATTGTTTGTTTTACCGGTTGCAAACAAAAAAATTAGCCATGCAATTTCTACTGTTCAGGAAATGGTGCTGCCAGCATCTTCCAATCGTATGCTGGCAACAAAAGCAAGCCTTCCCCAAATAATAATTGTGGATGAAAATCCAGTCGCTGAAAAAACAGTGGTAAAAAGGAAAAAACAGACCCACAACAGCCAGCCTTCACCAATTTCGCCGGAAGAAGCTGCCGGGGTTGAATACAGTACCGCACTTATCAATGAAGAACTGCTGAATCAAACGGATGAACAGCAGGTACAGGAGATGGCTATCCAGGCTGCCAATATAGAAACGGATATTCAAAACAAAGTATTTGTAAGGATAGAAGAAGAACAGAATGGCACAAAGGAGAAAAATACCTATTATGTAGAGCTTAAAAACAACAATGGTATTGCAGAACTAAAACCGCTTGCGGCATTTAAGAAAGGCATCAAGGAAGTTACGGTAAAAACAAAGACGAAACCTGCAACAGGTAAAAAGGGTCATCCGAAAAAAAGAAGTACCACCTAGGTTTTATATTTACAATCTTGCTGTTACCTCCAGCCGGTTATTATCGGGGTCAAGGGTTTCAAATTCATAGTATCCATCCCCTGTTTTTCGTGGGCCGCTCAAAATGGGGAAACCTGCCTGCTGCAGTTCCTGCGCTTTTGCATCTACTTCCGCCATACTATTTACACCAAAGGCGAGATGAATGAGCCCCAGGTGCTGGGTGGTTACGGTATCATTCATATTAGCAGGAATACCGTCCATACTCATTATTTCAAGCCTGGCGCCTCCCGCAAAACTGATGAAGTAACTGCTGAATTTCTTTTGGCTGTTACTGTATTTCTGATTGGCCACTCCGCCAAAATACCGGCAATAATATGCTTTCAGTTTCTCCAGGTCGGTAGTCCAGAGGGCAGCATGTTCTAATGTCATAATTTAATATACTAATGTAACGTAACCGGTGATGGGTTTTCTTCCGCTGCCTGGCTCAATAACATAGTAGTAAGTTCCAAAGGGTAATTTTTTTCCTTTGTACTTGCCATCCCAGCCAGGAACCTGGTAGCCGAGTGATTCATACACTGCCTGCCCGTCGCGGTTGAATACCCGGATGCGGCATTCAGGATAAGATTCCAGGTACAGTATCCGCCAGGTATCGTTTACTCCATCATCATTCGGTGTGATGGTATTAGGAATCACCGGCGCTTTCAGCAATTTCACCAGCACGTCGTCTTCTTTAAAGCAACCACCCTGCGCTACTACCAGTAATGTGTAGATCATATCATCCGGCATTCCTTTCAGCACCGGTTGTAATACCCGGTTGTTGCTGAGATAGGTGGCAGGTGTCCATAAAAATTGCAGGCCGTTGCCGGTAGCTGATGCGTTCAACGTTATTTCACCGCCTTCCAGCAGCACGGTATCACGTCCTGCGCTTATCACCGGGTTGGCAAATACTGTAAACTGCTTTGTAAGGGTATCCTTGCAGCCAAAACTATTTTCAACCTGCAACTGTACATTGTAAGTTTTAGCCGTATTATAAGTTTGCGTTGCAGGAAACTGCAGGTTACTGCTGCTGCCATTGTCAAAATCCCAAATCCAGTTATTGACGGTGCCATCTGCCCCTGTACTCTTATCTGCAAACCTTACAGACTGTGTTTCACAAATACTGGCACTGTCTGAAGAAAAGCCGGCGGTTGGCTGGGGATGGATGATATCCACCGGTATGGTGACAGAATCCTTACATCCGGCACCGCTGGTGCATACTAACGTTACACGATACACGCCATCTGCGGTGTAGATATGCGTTGGATTTTTTGAAACAGAAGTATTGGAAGCTCCGCTGGCAGCATCATCAAACCGCCACTGATAAGTAAAGGCATTTTCCGTACCATCGGCAATGGTGGAGGCATCAGTAAATGCAACGGACGCAGCTGGCAGGCACACACTGGCCGGAAACCTGAAGGCTGGTTGTGGTAATGGACTAACTGCCACGGCTTTTTGCGCACTCACAGTACATCCATTGCTGGTGGTAATGGTGAGTGTTGCAGTATAATTGCTGTTGGATGACTGGTAAGTATGATTTACCGGTGCTGACGTAGTACTGTTTACAACAGGGCTGCCATCCCCAAAGTTCCATGCCCGGTTAGTAATGGTTCCGCTGGCAGCAGGTATTGAAGAAGAGTCGGTAAACGTGATGTTGTTTTTTTCACAGGCAGGTCTGCTATAGCCAAAATTGGCAGTGGCAGGCGACAATACAGTAATGCTGCTTGAAATAGTATCAACACAACCAAAACCGGAAGTATAAGTATACAATACCGGAAAAGTACCTACACCTGTTACAGACGGCGTAAAAACACCTGTACTGCTAATACCTTGTCCTGTAAACACGCCGGTTCCCGGCACTCCGCCCACTTCAGTGGCTTCTGTGATCTGGTAGCTGACGGCATCTAAACAAACAGGTGCAACGGTGGTAAACTGAACCCTTGGTGCTGCATTTACAGTGATGGTTCTGCTGATCTCATTTACGCAGGTTCCCCCGGAATAAGCCAGGTACCTGATCACAAAACTTTTGGTCAATGGATTCTGGAAATTGGGATACAAGTGTGCGTATGTTTTACCGGGCAAGGGCAGGTCATCTGTTTCTTTCACCAACGGAGCACCGCCATTATCCCATATAATTTCCACTTTAGTGATGTTGCCAAAGTTTACGGTTGAAGCGTCTTGTATATACACCGAATCATTGGCACATAAATTACTGGTTAGCCTTGGAGCAAAATCAGCTCTTGGCACATCTCCATTAACAGTGAATTGCTGTGATACAGAATCGATGCATCCGGTATTACTGGTTGCAGTAAGTTTTGCAGTATATAATCCGATGGCATTATACCTGTGGGTGGCATTTAATCCGTTAAATGTATTGTTGACTCCCGAGGCTGGATCTCCAAAATTCCATGCCCAACTGGTAATACTACCCGATGCGATGGAAGAGGTATCAACAAAAATAGCGGAAGCATCTGTAAGACAAACTTCCGGCGAGATAAACCCTGGTTTCGGTAATGGATTAATGATGATCGTGCTGGTAAAAGGCGTTACCGTTGCACAACCTTTATCGGTGATCAAACCTAAACTAATGGTATAATTTCCTGTGGTGTCGTACCTGTATGTAAACGGTAATCCGTTGGTTAATACAGAATCTGGTAATCCAATGCCAAAATTCCAGGTGCGGTTGGTAATAGTACCTGCCCCGGGCGTGGAGATATCTGTAATAGTAATATTATTCTTTTCACAAAGTACAGCACTGGTGGTAAAACCTGCCACCGGTAGCGGGTTTACGATAACGTTGCTGGTAACTGTATCGCTGTAGCAACCTTTGTCTGTGAACACCCAGTGCTGTATTGAAAATGTATCCGCATTGGTATACGTATGGCTCGAGGTTGCCCCTGTAGCTGTAGCTCCATCGCCAAAATTCCAAAACCAATTGGTAATAGTATTGCCTTGCCCGTTGCTGCTGCTGGAGACATTGGTAACCGCATTCAGGCAATTCTCCGGGTTTGCGGAAAACGCCGCGGATGCTTTGGCAAAAACATTGCCCAGGGTTTTGGTTTGCCCGCTTGTGCAAACATCCGCACTCGTCACGGTGAGGGTTATGTCAAATGGTCCGTTACCGCCATATAAATGAGATGGATTCTTTAACACCGAGCTGTCGTTTACGCCACTTGCCGGATCTCCAAATGTCCACTTCCAGCTAAAGCCTGCTTCTGTTCCGTCACTGATGGTACTGGCATCTGTAAAGCTGGCCAGTTCATACGGAAGGCAAACCTTATCCGGTATGATAAAATCAACTGCAGGACTGGGGTTAATGGTAAATGTTTTTGAGGTAACAGCACTCACACAGCCACTGGCAGTTTCAATTTGCAGGCTTACTGTTACAGGCCCGGTACTGCTGTAACCATGTAACTGGTTTTGATTGTCACTGGCATTGATTGTATTGCCATCGCCAAAATCCCAGCGCCAAATGCTGATAGTGCCTGGGGCCGACACGGTGGATGAATCGGAAAATACCACATCGGTAGTTAGACATAACGGTGTGGAGTATCCAAATTTTGCAACCGGCACATCGGTAATAATGATCTGCTTTGACCTGGTTGTACTGATACAGCCAATGTTGGTAATAAAACTATAGGTAACCGTGTATTCACCGGGTGAATCATAATTATGTACGGGGTTTTGTTGGTTGCTCACCGGTGAACCATCACCAAAATCCCAGGTCCATTGGTAAGAAAAGACACCTTCGTCATAAGGAGAGATATCGTTGAATGAAACCGGGTCTGAAACACAGCCGGTGTGTACCCAATTAAAATCCGGGGTGGGTGTATTCCTTACAAAAATAGTGTCATCCTTTACCTGGGTATTACCACAACCGTCTGTTCCGGCAGTACCAGCCGTGATACTGATTGGATAATTACCCGCCGGGCAGTAATTATATTGGGCTGGCAATTTATACCGCCAAACCTGTTTGCCATTTATTAAGTAATTGGAATCCGGCACCGGGTTATTAATTCTCACATTGGGCTGAAAACCTTTAAAATCCCAATCCAATGAAAGAGGTTGATAAGGATAAGTAATGGTATAAAAGAAGGGGCTGCAGGCACACGCTGAATTGGTGCCGGTGATATTTAATGGATTAAAAGGCGCTACAATATTATAGAGGTCCTTTAGGTTAGTACCTGCATTGTATCCGTAACTTTCAGCACCACCATAACCGTAGGCGATCGCATTGAATCCACTGTCTGCTGTGAGCGTATGGGCGCCGGCACTTACATTTATTTGAGCATAACTATAGCCGGTTGCCTGCGGATGTGGAACAAAATTGACCGCACCGATTGCACCTGATATATTAAAGGATGAAACGGCTGCTGTTTTTAAAACAACATTTATCCAGTGCTGCGTGATTTGGAAATTAGGTGTTGAGTTGAGAATAACCTCATCAATGGTTTGTTCCACCGGGCTCAGGTAGATCATTTCAGGGTCACCATCCTGTGATAAAAAATTATTACCACACACCGTTCTTGTTGTGATGTACTGCGCCACCATAATGGGCTGGTCTGCTTCAATCAATTGTGGTTCATCTGTAATATTCAGATCGTAATAAAAATTATTATTCAATCCTGTTTGGGTAATTCCATTCACTTTTACAACGGTGGCCGGATCACTTACCCCGATTCTGAAGAAATTGTTGGGCATATTCCGGGTTGGTACGGTCACAAATTTCTGTCCCCAGGCAGTTTTGGGAAAAGCCTGCGCAATCAGATTATCGGCGCTTCCATTGCCCCCGCTGCACATGATCTTGATCTTTCCAGTTCCAGAAAACACAGCGATCTTTTTGCAGGGAAGGCTTCCTACGCTTACAGATTGTATCCTGGATCCTGTAAGGTCGGCTCCTGAGTAATCACCGGCTCCACCACCAAACAACTGGCCCATTACATTGTAGATCTCTCCCTGGTTAAGGGTTACAGTAAATGGCACTCCGGCAGCGTGTGAAAGAGTGGCTGCAGCAGGTGTTATCTGTACAGTAGTGGTTCCCGTGTCGGTAGCTACTACAAAGAAAAAGCTGTTTGAAAAATCCTCATTCGATGACTGTGTGTAGTTCATGGAGTAGTACTCCCTGCCAAGGGTGTTGGTAGGAAAAAGAATGGTAGCACCAGACACATTACTGTTGTATATATGGGTATAGGCAACTACCGGCCTGTCACTCGTTACATGAATACCGGTATTAAAAAGCCCCTCGGTTGTAAGCCTGGCATCCTGTGCGCCAAATTTTGGAATCGGGGATGAAGTGACAATGGTTCCAGGGGCAACATTGGTAATTTCTTCCACATAACCCACAGCGGGTATTTCGATCTTAATATTAGTAAACCTGCCTGGTATATTTTCGGTAGCAAAATACAAAACCATCTCCTGGCCATTGACGCCTCCTCCACTGGTAGTTACGTACCTCACATGGTATCCATAACCTAACCAAAAATCTTTTCCTTTATTTGAAAAATCCTGTGCTAATGAATTAATAGACAAGACAAGCAGTATAGATAACAGGTGGACCCTCTTCATAAATTTGCAAAACGTAAATGTAAAGAAAACTAGTGGTAGAAGACACCTCTGATAACAAACTTGCAGCCCGGGAGCTAATAAATGTGAACAAAATGGAAGAGACAGGTATTGAAAAGGTATAAAAAAGCGAAAGGCCCAATAGAAATCGGGCCTTTGTTTACGAACCTAATTCGGTTCTGTAACCCCCAAAGAAAACATCTTGTTTACCAAGCACAAGCTATATCCGTGGGGACAAAGTATAAACGCCTGTTTGGTATGCTTATTTTGTTAATGCCTTAATTTATTTATATAAGTTGTGAGGATGATCACCGTTGCCCTTGCATTTTGCCCGTATGATCTCCTGTGGCTGTACTGGCTGTAACAACCAATAAGAAGGTGCCGGGTTTAAATTAAAAGCAGGGTTGGATCTGCTCTGCGGCATTGACTGCCTGTTCACTCTTGCCTTGGCGGCTTTCAAAACCTGTTGGAATAATGTTTTCATATTAGGCTGATTAATTGCTTTTAACAAAGGCCAGTTCAAATTGTAAACTAACACTCCTCTACTTAAAAGAAGAAAGCCGTTTAAGTTGGAGATCCAGGCCAAATTAAACGACTTTCAAAACACTGAAGAAACCCTGTATAGTTATTTTATATGGTAGTTTTTGTTGTTCACTTGTATATACTGGTTTACCCATTTCATGCCAACTGCTTAAACAATTGATTTTTAACATATTAAATATTAATAACTTAGTCAATACCTCCAGAATGTGGAGTAAAAATCTCAGTTAAAGAAAAAGGACCGGGAATAGCGGTGAAAACGATCAACGGTGGTAGTTCCATAAACTGTAACAGACCTTTTTTAAACCGCCAGGATGCTGCTGTAGATAAAAGCCAGGTTATTTTAAAACGGTTGAATTTGATGTGTGGCCTTTCCTAATCATTGATACCCCGGCCACTGCTGTGCAGAAAAACAGATGGGTTGATTTGCCCGGAGCAGTGTGATGAAATTCAATTTGGAAGGTAAGTATAAACAGGTATCACTTACTGACGTTTTTACCGTTTACCTTTTATTTGGATAATCCAGCCTTGGGTTACCATTTTAAAAACCCAATAATGCTACTTCAGAGATCTTTGAAAATACACTTTTACATACACATAATTTAACATGTATAACATAATATAAACTTAAATACTAGTAATACTAAATTATTATCTGATTATCAATATTATAAACCAATTAATAATTTTACGAAGAAACAAAATCACAGTAATACAGTATACAGATATTATCAGGCATTATACTCATTATACTAATTATAAATATCCATTTAAAGTTCATATATATCTAATTTACAGCACATTAAATTATTTACAATAATCTACTTTTTATAGTAGCGACTTTTTATGTAGTAAATTTTGAATTGCTAACAAAATAGGATTTGATATCGCCCCCCAGGTTGTGGTTGAAAGCCCCATAACCCTGTAGCAACTAATTTACCAGCTTCTACCCTGTCTTAATTTTTGAGCTTCCATTCTATCTGACTAAATGACACTTACTATACCTGCACAAAAAAGCCCGGAGCAAATCCGGGCCAACCAATTAAACCAGCAAAGCGCTTACAATTCGTAGTGCCGCTTTCTCCTGGAAAGGTATTTTTCGTTGATCACTTTACTCAAAGGCTTTTCAAAAACCTTGCTTTCCACCCAGGAAATAATGTCGAGATAGGCAAATGACCTGGTTTGAAAACGGTCGTTCTCCAGTTTTTTTAATGTCACCAAAAACTGTTCAAAAGCCAGTTTCAACTGTGTACGTGACAACAAAAAGGAGCTCCGTAAAAATTTAAACATCTCCTCCTCCACCACGGTGAGGTTTTGCATTTTGGCCATGAACCGGTAAACCGATCTGATCAGCGATTCCATGATATCAAAATTACCTAGTTCGTAATGCGCCATTAAATGGAGGAGCCGGGCATAGCACTGCAGATCGCTCCGGAGGTCGGGGTTGATATTGATGATCCTTTGCAGGTAATCAATAGCAATATCATATTTACCGCTCCCAAAATACAGGTTGGCTATTTTGTAGTTGAACACCAGCAGCCGGTGGTTATCTAAGAAAAGTCCATACTCTTCCAGTTTATTCTCCAGTTCGGGAATCATGGCAAGCCCTTGTTCAAAACTTCCATCCATAAAATGGCGGTTGAGGGCAGCACTGCTGATGTAAACAAAGGCCTGCACCCGGTGGTTATCATGTTTTTGTGCCAGGTCGGTGGCGGCAAATTCCTTGAACTGGCGGAGTGCAATATCAAAACCCTCAAAATTACGCAGGTCAAAATGAGCATTCAACAGGTTGTGAATACCCTTTATGTAATACCCGGTTTCCACTTTGATCATCAGCGGCTGCTCATGAAATATGTCCACCCATTTTTGCGCATACCGGTAATACTGCAAAAAATCCTGCCGGATAAAGGCATACCAGCAATAACTCTGGTACAGGTACAACCGCTCGTAGAAACCCGTTTGCTTATGTGAATTGGAGGGAAGATTAAAGGTGAAAAACTTGATAACAGAAGCCTCATCTTTTTCGTTGCGGGCATGACCGTTTGAAATATACAGGCTGTACAACTGCAAGGCAAGGCTGCTCATGCGGGACACCATGGAAACCCGGTTATTGACTTCAAATGTTTCATGTGCTAAAAATTCTGCCCGGCTCGTCATACTCCGGGTAATGTGCAGGCTTTCAATTTTCTTTTCCCACGCCACCACCTGCGTTAAGAAATTATACTTGTAATGTTCCTTAGCAATTTCGGTGAGTTTTTCAAGGATCTTCAAACTTTGCATGTATAGCCCTTTGTTATAAAGAATACGGGCATAATCCAGTTGCTCATTCAACTGCATATCAATACTGTCGGTGCTTTTGATCAGCCGCAGGCTGGCCAGCAATTGTTTGTACAGGTGAACTTTGATGTTGGCCAGCTGGGGCTTTTGTATGGAGGGCAGTTTCTTTAAGAGCAGTGGTTCATCATATTCTGCCAGTTTATCCAAAGCATCAAACAATTCAATTATTTTGAGGTCCTCCTTTGCTGAACTACGCTTGATATACAGTTTGAAATTCCGCTTTTCTGCCTTTTCAAGCGACTTGACCAACTGAAATAAATTATCTGTAAAACGACTGGGCATCATTATTAAATTTTTATAAAAACTGCTGTGGCAAAGGTTTTCACAATTTTACTCCACGGTTAAGCATAATAAAACCTTTCACAATTAGGTTGCACATCAAAACTGCTACACCCTATTTTTGTTATCAAATACGATATAGCAGTGGGTCATACAGCAGGCAATCGTTAAATAAAGCAGGCAATCGATCAACAGCATTTTTAAATGCTCCATTATAAACTGGGTTTCCAGTTAAAGAGATTCAAGAATTTTCATATGGCAAGCAATCGTTAAAGTCCTCCTGTTCTCTACAGGGGGACAATTTTTTTGTGCGCCAAAGTAAAATCAAATTTTTTAATCCATCGTGTTTTTCCCGATATTTTTTTAATCTCCGTGGCATCGCCGGGAAACCATACATCCTGTTGAAAAACAAATAGCCATCCAGTTGACTTTATTAAACCTTTTACTTTTGTTTACTTGCCATGTTGGGTACATGCCAAACAGTTACACCAGCAGGCAGATCAATTTAATTTGCCAGGATAAAATCAGGTTTTTTTACCAGCACGGTACTGTACCTGAACCTGATATTGCTTCCTACCTGCACACTGAAATTTGACATAGCGCCATTCACCCTTGGAAAATAAAATGCTTTTAATTCAAGCGTTCCAAAGATCAGGCTTTCGTTTCTAGTACGTACACCTGCACCCAATGCTGTGTAAAGATCGCTTTTACTAAAAGGACTGCCCGTTTGTTTGATCAGGCTTACATCAGTAAAAATAAATGGCGCCAGCCTGAAGCCCCAAAACTTACGCAGGTTATAAAACACCGCTTCTGTTTTTGCCGTAGCCCTGAAGTTGGCATTGATAAGCCCATTATCAAAATAGGGTAACCCAAAAACGCTGTTCAGGTACAGAGGTTGCTGGCTGGGGGTGTTATTCAACTGCCTTGTTACCGAAATACTGTAGAACTGGCGATAGAACCACTCCGGCCGCAGTTTTTTTCTCCTGGTAAAATGGTCCACACTTCCTAACAGGTTTACATCTTCCCAGCCACCCCGGTGCCGGAATCCACCGATGCGCAGGATATAACTGCTGAAAAAACCCTTTGCATTAAAATGATTTCGCTGTCCCTCAAAGGCCACATAGGGACGGCTCGTTTGCTGCAGTCCCAGTCCGTCTTTTCGTGTAACCCATCCCGATACCAGGGAGATGTCAAATCCTTCGGGTACGTCTTCATTACGGCCAAAGCCGTAGATGAAATTGGTACGGGTAAAATTTTGCCTGAACATGCTCACCGACGCCAGCAGGCCATGCTGACCAGAAAGCCGGTAATCAAATGTATCGAGAGTTTTTGCAGGCACCTCTGTAAAGTGCAGGTAAAAACCCCTGAGTGCCACAAAGGCCCTGGTTCTGCCATCCTGCTTTTTCCATTTCAGCTGATTGCCTCCAAAACTATAGCCGATCCATCCATCTGCATTTTGATAATTGTATTTGGTCTGCCGTTGATAAAGTGAATCTGTGGAATAATTGTTTTTAGTTCTGTTGATGGATAAAGTAAGACCGCCGAGCCACTTCATATAAGGCGTAATAAATGGCTTTTCAAAATTGATGTAATAGGCAGACTCTTGGCTCCTGCCACTGCTGATGGCATCATTAAAGCTTTTAAAACCCATCGTCCAGTTGATAAAACTGCCTTTGATATTCCGGATCAGAAATTCTGCACCAAATCCCATTTTGGGCGACCGCTCTGCTTCATATAATGTGGTAAGCAATAACCGGGAGCCGCTGCCACGCAGGTTCTCATCTTTTGCATCCAGCCTGAACCGGTTGGTACCCCTGATATCAGCAGCGCCACCAATGGAGAATACATCTTTGGTGATCACATTTACATCCACCATGTATTTATTGCCGGGTACGGTATCAATCACAATCAGGGCATCCTGCAGGTAGGCCTGGTCACGAAGAAACTTTTCATTGTCTGCCATCAGGTAAGGATTCAGCCGGTCTCCGGCATCAAAAAACAGGTTGTTGGCGATGATATTGCCGGTGGTCTTTTTATGAAACGCATTGGCGGCAATGGAACCAAAATTGTTATTGTATTTTGTTGTATCGTTGATGTCTCTTTCAAAGCCCAGCCGTACAATTTTTATATGCCTGATCACTTTGCCCAGGTGCCGGAAATAAGGATTGGCTTTTATCACCGGCACACTGTCGGTTGCGTCGCCCGAAGAAATACTTTTTCCCAGCCTGCCCAGCAGGCCTTTCTTTTTTACAAGAAAAAAAGTGTCTGATTCCCCTGCTGGTTGACAAAAGGCCGGTATGGCAGGCAGGCATAGCAGTAACAGAAAAAGCAATACAGTTTTCAGCATCGTACCATTTTAGATTGTCAGCGAAGCAAATAAAGATATTCAATTGGCAACACAACCCATTATTTTGCTTTGCACGCCGGCAATGAATCAATTATTGGAATAACCCATTGTACAAATATCGAATACCTTACTGCATAATACAAACGTTGTGTTATAAACGATCTTTACAAAACTACAGGCACAAAAATTGTAAGGTTCTTAACATGGTGTGTATAAATACAACAGGTATTTATCAAAACCAAAACATTAAATTTGATTTAGTGAATGTGTTTAATTAGTAAGAACCGCACCACATTTGTAAAACTAAAACCGTAGTACATTGACAGAAACCATTATCAACCTGGATTCGGTTAACCCGATTGAGTTTTTTGGTGTAAACAACGGAAAGCTCGACATCCTCAAGAAAAAATTTCCCTTGCTGAAAATCCTGAGCAGGGGCACACAGGTAAAACTAAGTGGTTCACCCGAACAGATCGTTGATGCAAAGGAAAAGATCGATCTTATTGTGCAGTACATTGAACGCAATGGTCACATGAGTGAGAACTATTTTGAGCAGATACTTGGTGGCGATGACCAGCAGGTTGTTGACAATTTTGTGGAACGGAACCCTAATGAAGTACTGGTATTTGGCCCCAATGGTAAAACTGTGAGGGCCAGAACAGCGAACCAGAAAAGAATGGTGCATGCGGTGGACAAAAATGACATTGTATTTGCCATTGGCCCCGCAGGTACCGGTAAAACCTACACTGCTGTGGCATTGGCGGTGAGGGCGCTCAAAAACAAATCGGTAAAGAAGATCATTTTAACAAGACCGGCCGTGGAAGCAGGCGAAAACCTGGGCTTTCTTCCCGGAGATCTTAAAGAAAAGATCGATCCTTATTTAAGGCCCCTGTATGATGCGCTGGATGATATGATACCGGCAGATAAGCTGGGTTATTATATGACCACCCGTACCATTGAAGTAGCACCGCTGGCGTATATGAGGGGACGCACTTTAGACAATGCGTTTATCATACTGGATGAAGCACAAAACACCAACGACGGGCAGTTGAAAATGTTCCTTACCCGTATTGGTGCCAATGCCAAAGCCATTATCACCGGCGACCCTACCCAGATCGATCTGCCCAAGAACATGAGAAGCGGCCTGGATAAAGCCATCCGTATCTTAAGAAATGTTGACGGCATCTCTCATATTGAGCTGGACGAAGAAGATGTGGTAAGGCATAAACTGGTGAAAGCCATCATCAGGGCCTACGACAAGGAAAAAGAAAAGGAAGATGCAGAATACGAGAAGTACGACAAAAGAAAATGACATCAACACTATGTTAATACCAAATGAGGGGCAACTGAAAAGCTGCCCTTTATTTTTTTACAGTAGTGCAGGGATGGCTACCTTTACCAACAACTTAAAAAATGCCAATAATAAAATTACTTTTTACAGCACTGATCACCGCATCATTGTTATCATGCAGCAACAGCAGTACAAATACAGATAGCCCAACGGGAGTTGTAAACGCCTTTATTGAATCATCAAAAAAAGGGGATATTGAGGGGATAAAAAAATGCCTTACCCAACAGGATGTGCAAATGATTGATATGGGTCAGGAAATTATGGGCAGGTTAGACTCTGCACAAGCCAACAGAATAAAAGAAAAGACGGCAGAAGATTTCAAAAAAAATACAAAAGATGCGGAGATTCAAGTGGGCAATGAAAAAATTAATGGTGACAATGCCACCGTGGAGGTGAGCACTATAAGAGATGGAAAAAAAGAAGCGAAGCCCTTAAGTTTAAAAAAAGAAAACGGACAATGGAAAATTTCTTTGCTTTCAACCGGGATGAAGTCTTTGGGTATGACACAGAACATTGTGGATACAAACATGAAAAAATTTATCAATGGCATGAAGGATATGAAGGATCTAAGTGAATCGTTGACAAAATCATTAAAGCAACTAAAAAACACAAACACCGATTCTTTAAAAAAGCTACTGGACAAGGAAACAGGTTCTTTAGAAAAACTAAGTGAAATTGAAAAAGCACCGCAGAAATAATAGCGTCACTTTTCAACATAAATCAACAAAATGAAGTACACATCTTTAATACCGGCAGTAAGCATCCTGTTTTTTTCCTGCGGTTCTTCCGGCGATTCTTTGCCCACAACAGACCTGGAAGCCGCTAAACAGTTTGTAGATAATATCTGGCACAGTGATTTTAAGAAAGCAGAAAAACTGCTGCTGAATGATGAAGCCAATAAGCAAACATTTGACGGATTCAGGGCTTACTACAACCGGTTACCAAAAGACGAACTGGAGAAATACAAGAATGCCACGCTGGTGCTCAACAGTGTTACGCCCCTGAACGATTCCGTTTCGCTCGTTAATTTTTCTCCTGATTTTAATAAAGGCAAAAAAGACGAACTGAAAATTGTGCGTACGAACGGGCAGTGGTATATTGACCTGAAGCCAGAAATAAAATAATGAAGATGCTGAAAGAATTTTTATTGGTGGGGGCTGGAGGCGCATTGGGCAGTATGCTCCGTTATACCGGCAACCTCCTGCAACAAGGCAGGTCATTTCCCCTGGCAACTTTAGTCATCAACATCCTGGGCAGTTTGGTTATCGGTATGGTGATGGGTTGGTGCTTAAGAAGTGAAACATCTGCCAACTGGAAATTGTTTTTGGCTACGGGCATTTGCGGCGGGTTCACTACTTTCTCGGCCTTTTCATTTGAGAATGTGCAAATGCTGCAAAATGGTAAAATATTTTTGAGCCTGTTGTATATTTCAGGCAGTGTTGTTTTTGGCATTGCTGCAGCATGGCTTGGTTATAAGATCATCAACTAAATAATTAACACATGTACGTATTACATCCCTGGCATGGCGCCCATTATGGAAAAAAAGTTCCTGAAACTGTAAATGCCCTCATTGAAATTCCCCAAGGCTCCAGGGCCAAATATGAAATTGACAAAGCAACAGGGCTGTTGAAATTAGACCGGGTAGTGTATTCATCCTTCCACTACCCTGTTAACTATGGTTTTATTCCACAAACATTAGGTGAGGATAATGATCCGCTTGATATATTAGTGATTTGCGGGGAATCCATTCAGCCACTTTGCCTGGTGGAAGCTACAGTGATCGGCAATATGCAGATGATCGATAACGGTGAAAAAGACGACAAGATCATTGCAGTAGCCGCTAAAGATCCTACGGTTAATCATTTTACCAATGTGCAGGAGCTGCCCAGGCATTTTATAGCTGTATTAAGAAACTATTTTGAGAATTATAAAGTGCTTGAAAATAAAGTGGTGGAAATAGATGAATTCCAGGACAAGGATGCGGCGTATTCGATCATCACTAAAGCAATTGATTTTTATGCACAAAAGTTTCCTAAAACATCATGATTAAAAAAATCAATATGGATTTACAAACGATCATTATCCTGGTACTAACGGGGCTGGCAGCCGGTATTTTAGGTGGAATGGTAGGTGTAGGCGGAGGGATCATCATTGTACCGGCACTGGTTTATTTTTTAGGTTTTAGTCAGCACACAGCACAAGGAACATCTCTTGGACTCATCATGTTACCAGTGGGTATATTGGGCTTTATTCATTATTACAATTCCTGCAAAACAGCAGGTGAACCCATCGACTTCAAGGTGATCGGGCTGATAGCGGCAGGTTTTGTAGCCGGTAGTTACTGGGGAAGTAAATTTGCGGTATCCCTGCCACAGGAAACAGTAAAAAAAATATTTGCGTTTTTGATGATCATCGTAGCAGTAAAAATGATCTTTTTTGATAAAAAAGAAACCAGTAAAGCCAACCTGGATAAAACAGAACAAACTGCTTTGTAACAGAATAAATTGACTGCATCGTTTTAAAATACACCCTTTATGAAAAAATACCTTTTTGTGTTGTTTCTTTTGCAGGCTCCATGCAGTATGCTATTTGCCCAGGAAGAAAAAAAATATGTAGTGAACCCGGGTGAAAAACCTGCCTGGGCGGTGCCCTTTACAGCAGCTTATTCCAATCCTGCTTTCAAACCAGGAACTGTATTTTTTAAAAACAAAACCACCGGTGGCGGCAATCTCAATTATAGCTACCTGAGCCAGGAGATGTATTTTATAGATGCCAAGGGTGATACACTGGCACTGTCAGAACCAAAAGAAGTTGATTCCGTGGTAATTGGTAAAGATGTTTTTTATAATACTGCTGATGGTTTTGTACAACTTGACACGATTGCAGGCGAAGTACGTTTGTGCAGCAATTATTTTTTCAATATAGTGAACAGGCAGGTAGTAGGTGCCTATGGCACACCAACCAATTTAGGCGGCAATACCACTTCTGTAAGATTTACTTCCGATTTTGTAGCAACAAAACTAACTGCCCAGGATATCATCACGCTATCGAAAGACAAAAGTTTTTATGCCGGCACGCGGGCTTCCAGTCTTAAAGCGGTATCTAAGAAAACAATGGGCAATGTGTTTGGCAAAAAACAAAATGCTTTTGACATTTACCTGCAGCAAAACAATGTGAATTTTTTAAAAAGAGAAGATATCATCAGGCTGATAGCATTCATGAATACCCAGTAAACTGCTGTGAATGATGCTGCCCATTATTAATAAACCCGGAAAAATCCCTTACTGCCAACATAGGCAACATAAAAAATGATGCTATATGAGTGATATCATTTGAGTAATCATTTTTAAGTGAACAACAATTGTCTAAATTTGTATTCTAATAAACAAATTTACCAGATACAATATGAGTACAACAGACCAAAACAAATGTCCTTTTCTACATGGACAAAAAGCACCCACAGCAGGTGACGGAACTTCTAACAAAGACTGGTGGCCTAACCAGCTTAATCTTAATATTCTTCGCCAGCACACTTCACTTTCCAATCCACTGGAGAAAGACTTTAATTACGCGGAAGCCTTTAAGAGTCTTGACCTGGAAGCGGTAAAAAAAGATCTTCATGCCCTGATGACTGATTCCCAGGAATGGTGGCCGGCAGATTTTGGGCATTATGGTGGATTATTTATCCGCATGACATGGCATAGTGCAGGCACCTACCGTATAGGTGATGGCCGTGGTGGTGCAGGCGGTGGACAGCAAAGATTTGCGCCGCTTAACAGCTGGCCTGATAATGTAAACCTTGATAAAGCACGCAGGTTGTTATGGCCCATCAAACAGCGATATGGCAATAAGATCTCCTGGGCCGACCTGTTTGTATTAGCGGGCAATGTTGCGCTGGAATCAATGGGTTTTAAAACCTTTGGATTTGCTGGCGGAAGGGCAGACACCTGGGAAGCAGACCAGGATGTTTACTGGGGTTCAGAAAGAACCTGGCTGGGTGGCGATATCCGTTATGCCCAGGGTTCTGAAGGCGTGGATAAAGCAGGAGGCGTAGTTACATCAGATGATAATGCAGACGGAAAAGTACACTCCCGTAATCTCGAGAATCCATTGGCCGCCGTACAAATGGGTTTGATATATGTAAACCCTGAAGGACCAGATGGAAATCCTGATCCGGTTTTAGCAGCCAAAGATATTCGTGACACATTTGGCCGCATGGCCATGAACGACGAAGAAACTGTTGCCTTGATCGCAGGTGGCCATACATTTGGCAAAACACATGGTGCAGCCCCTGCAACACATGTAGGTAAAGAACCGGAAGCTGCCGGCATCGAAGCTCAGGGATTTGGATGGAACAACAGTTTTGGTAGTGGTAAAGGTGCAGATATGATCACCAGTGGCCTTGAAGTTACCTGGACAACAACGCCGACACAATGGAGCAATAATTATTTTGAAAACCTGTTTGGATTTGAGTGGGAACTGAGTAAAAGTCCGGCTGGCGCTCACCAATGGGTGGCAAAAAATGCAGACGCTATTATTCCGGATGCATTTGACGCCAATAAAAAACACCTGCCCACCATGCTTACGACAGATCTTTCGCTGAGATTTGATCCCGAATACGAAAAAATATCCAGGCGCTTTTTAGAAAACCCTGATGCCTTTGCAGACGCTTTTGCCCGTGCCTGGTTTAAACTCACCCATCGTGATATGGGTCCTTTGTCGAGATACCTTGGTCCTGATGTACCCAAAGAAGTATTGATATGGCAGGATCCCATCCCTGCAACAGAACATGAGCTGGTAAATGATACAGATATCGCCGCATTGAAAAGCAAGGTGCTAAGCACAGGCCTGTCTGTTTCAGAACTGGTTTCCACGGCTTGGGCTTCAGCTTCCACCTTCCGTGGGTCAGATAAACGCGGCGGTGCCAATGGAGCCCGTGTACGTTTAGCCCCACAAAAAAACTGGGAAGTGAACAATCCTGTTCAGCTGAATAAAGTGCTTGCTGAATTAGAAAAAGTTCAAACAGCATTCAATGGAGCCAATGGCAATAAAAAGATATCCCTTGCCGATATGATCGTACTCGGTGGTTGTGCTGCCATTGAAAAAGCAGCGAAGGATGCAGGACATCATGTAACGGTGCCGTTTACCCCCGGCCGTGGCGATGCTGCACAGGAACAAACAGACGTTGAATCTTTTGCAGTGCTGGAACCCAAGGCAGATGGATTCAGAAACTACCAGGCAACAGCTTACAAATTAATTCCTGCTGAAAAATGGCTGGTTGACAAAGCACAATTGCTTACCCTTACCGCACCGGAAATGACCGTGCTGGTGGGTGGATTAAGAGTGCTGGATACCAACTACAATGGTTCTAAACATGGTGTGTTTACAGAGCTTCCGCAGGTATTGACAAATGATTTCTTTGTGAACCTGCTCACCATGGATATCAGCTGGAAGGCTGCTGACGAATCAAGAACTATTTTTGAAGGCACCGGCCGCAGCACAGGCAAGGTGAAATACACTGCTACCCGTGCAGACCTCATCTTTGGCTCTCATGCCGAGTTACGAGCTATCGCCGAAGTATATGCGCAATCAGACAATGGAGAGAAATTTGTGAAAGACTTTGTGGCTGCGTGGAATAAAGTGATGAATGCCGACAGGTTTGATATTGCTAAATAAGTAAATAAGTATTATTGAAAGAGCAGGCAGCTGATGCCTGCTCTTTTTGTTTGATGGAAGTAAGTGCTGTATTTCAAGGAAGCGCATTCAAATTAAAAATGCCACCTCACAAAAGCCTCCATCGCTGCATACTCTGCCAATCCTAATTTGTTATACAATTCTGCCGTGGCCCTGTTACGGTCTTCGGCACGCTGCCAAAACTCACGGCTATCTGTACCCTGGAACACCACGCCGTCTTTCTGGCTCTGGTGTTTAAAGATACCGTTGCGTTTTTGTAACACTTGTCCCGGACTCATGGGCACCGCCATCTCAATCACATCAATATCCCACTCTGCCCAGGCACCTTTGTACAGCCATACCCAGCAATCAGCCATAAACGCCTTTTCTTTTAACCGGTTCACCGCTTCAAAAATAGCATCCAGGCAAACCTTGTGTGTGCCATGCGGATCGGCCAGGTCACCAGCTGCGTAAATCTGGTGTGGCTGTATTTGCTCTATCACATCCGCCACCACTTTATAGTCCCCTTCACTCAGGGGCAGTTTTTCAACCAAACCTGTTTCATAAAAAGGCATGTTTAAAAAATGGGCATGTGAGGCCGGTATGCCCACGTGCCTGCAGGTATTCACCGCTTCTCCCCTGCGGATCAATCCTTTTACCTGGCGAAGGCTGTCAATATCCTTTTCACCGTTCTTCTTCACCTTTAAAAACGCCAGTGCTTCAGCATAAATGTTCTCTGTATCGGTACTGGCAATACCAAACTGCTGATCATAGTTCTTTACAAACTCAATAAACCGTAAGGCTTCATCATCTGCTACTGCAATATTGCCGCTTGTTTGATAGGCCACATGTACTTCATGTCCCTGGTCAACCAGGCGCTGAAAAGTGCCACCCATACTGATGATATCATCATCCGGGTGCGGACTAAAAATAAGTACCCGCTTTTTTGCCGGGTCCTTTCTTTCGGGGCGGTTGGTATCATCTGCATTGGGTTTGCCCCCGGGCCATCCTGTAACCGTATGCTGCAGCCAGTTGAACACTTCTATATTGATATCATATGCCTGCCCATGTAAGGCCAACAGTGAGCTAAGACCATGCTGGTTATAATCATTGTCGGTGAGTTTGAGAATAGATTTATCCAGGGTAAGTGCCAGGTGCGTTACGGCTTTTTTAATCATCCCTTTGTTCCACAGCACTTCATCCGTAAGCCAGGGCGTTTTATAACGGGTAAGCTCCGCAGCACAACTTTCATCCAGCACATATTCTGCATTGTTGTGACCTTGCAGATAACTGGCAGGTACAAATTCTGTTACAGCACCTTCAACAGCCTGTTTGATGATACCTGCTTTCCGTTCTCCATAGGCCAGTAAGATGATGCGTTTTGCCTTCAGGATCGTACTAACGCCCATGGTGATGGCTTTTCTTGGCACATTGGCAAGACTGCCGAAATCATACGATGCATCAAACCGGGTAACATGATCGAGGGTGATAAGTCTTGTAATAGTGTTCACATGACTGCCGGGTTCATTAAACCCAATATGTCCATTGCGGCCCACACCCAGTAATTGAATGTCGATACCACCAGCAGCGGCAATGCTGTTTTCATAATCTTCGCAGTGCTGTTTTACTTCTCCGGCGCTTACACCACTATTAGGGATATGGCAATTGGCTTTGTCAATATCAACATGATTGAACAGATTTTCTTCCATAAAATGTTTATAGCTGTGATAGGTATTCTCCGGCAAAGGATAATACTCATCCAGGTTAAAGGCGATCACGTTTCTAAAACTGAGTGCCTCTTCTTTGTGCTGGCGAATTAATTCCTTGTACACTCTTTTGGGAGTGATGCCGGTAGCGAGCCCCAGCACGGTTGGCTGGCCCTTGCTGTTCCGCTGCCTGATCAAGGCCGCAATATCGTTGGCTACAGCATGGCAGGCAGCATCCTGTGTGAGGTACACACGGGTGGGTGTTTTTTCAAAAGAAAATGATTGCATGATAGTCTATTTAAGCAAAGCAATGTTTTAAATAAAGTTACAAATGTTTAGTGGTTGTGCTGCTTTTCAACTCATTCCCATACCGCCCGGTTGCATATGCCTGCCGGTTTTCCCCTTCAGATAACAGAACAGTATTCCAAAACCTTTCTAAAGACTTTAAATGATGCATCAATGACCTGCCAGCAGTGAATACGATGCCCACTGCTGCCAGGCAAATAGGCACCGCAAAATACATACGCTCTTCAGTTCCTCCGTTAGGAGGCGGAGGGGGTTTTAAAACAAGGCCCTCACTGTTGCTCTTCCGATATGCACTGTTCTGGATTCACCGGGTTTGCGGCCCTCATATTGGAAACTTATTTCAATGCTGTTGGAAAGCCGCTTGGTAAAATCGAGGTTCCACAGATAGTTTTTGCCGGGAAGCAGACCATCCAGCAAAATATACCCCACCGTTGTGTTGGCAGAACCTCCATCATTGAAATTGAAGGAGATGTTATTAACACTGAACTTACCGGTGATACTGGCGCTCGAAAGCACATTGTACTTCACTTCTGAGTTGATGGCCTTACTGGAAGACCGTTCAAAAAAACCAGCATTGTTCTTTTTGTCATCCAGGCTATACCCCACCGTTACCCTCAGTTTTGTTCTTTTGATATAACTTACAGAAGGCTCCGCCACATATTGATTGATGCCATAATTCCGGTTGCCAAAACTGGGCGTAGCCAGTTCGTTTTTATTTTTCCGCAGAACGATGTTGGTGGAAAAACTCTTGCTGATATTCCAGCGTAGTTTTAACGACAGGTTGTTTTGCCTGCGGCTTTCCACTCCATAGGTGAGCAAGGATTTGTTGGTATTCAGCACATGGGTTACATCAAAACCCCAGCGGGCATTGATGCGGTTAAAAAAGAATGTATTGGATAAAAAAGACGTGAGCGACAGCAGGGATGTATCCGCCAGTCCTTTGGGTAAAGGATTAAATTCAAAGCTGCCTGCTGCGATGGACTTTTTATTGATCTGTAAAGAGGAATTAACACTGATCCGGGAAATAAACCTGGCAAGGCCCTTTGCTGTCTTGGTATTAAAAAGCACTCTCGGGTTCAGCTCCACGCTATAGTTAAACTGCACATAATTTGCTTTTACATACTGGTTGGTGGGTGTAAACACCCGTATGTATTTCCGTTGGTCCTGGAAGAGGGCAATCTCAAATTCATTCAGCTCTTTTACGCCATTTGAATTGTAATCATTCCAGGTGTATTCTCCCTGGCCTGCAGGTACTTCAATAAAACTGAATTCCCTTCGCTGCTCCTGCCCTGCCCCTACTTCATACAACACATTGCCGATCAAAAAACCTTTCCATTCATTCACATAATACTCTGCCCTGCCCAGTAAACTCTCATCCGCTTTTTGTACGGTAAGTGCAGGATTTATGATCTGAAGTTTTCTGTAGGTGCCGCTGAATTTAAACTGGTGCTTTTCACTCTGCAACAGTTCTGTTGTAAAAGTGATATTGTCACTTTTGTCTGCCTGCTGCAGGTTTTTGAAAACAGGATAAAAATCACTCCTGGTAAAATAAGTGATACCCCATTTGTTTGCCTTACTGAGATCAGATTTGATATAAGCCTGCCAGGTATTGAATGCAAAACTAAAAGGCGTAAGCGTGTCTGTTATTACAGCCCTTTGCTTATTGTGTTCGCCCAGGTAACCTGCCCCCACCATGATATTTTTAAACTGCTTCAGCCGCTTACTAACGTCAATAGTTGGCCGTAAATACATACCTGTTTGCAGGCTGCTGCTGATATTACTCAGGCTGATACGCTGAACGATCTTCCATCCCTTTACATCCATATCCAGGTCAAGTTGCTGTTTAATACCGTTGAAACTGTCGCTACGGTTGTAGTTAACGATACTGTATTTAAAACTGTTGCCTGTTTTATCAGTCATGCCAATACCGGCATTCAGCAGTCTTTCATCTGCCGGTGCAGCGATGTAAGGCAGGCTCCAGTCGCGGTTAAACTCCACGTTTCTTAATCTTTCCAAAGGCTTGAAACTTTTTTGCACATACTCCACACCGGCAGTGGTTAAGAGGTCAACTGTTTTTTTGAAAAACTTAACCGGTATCCGTTCTTTGGTAAACTGGAGTTTTGCCGCCGCTCCATTATCATTACCTTTATCCCTGGAAGAAAACAAATTGATATCGTATTTACTCACCGCCACTTCCGCTTTCATTGTTGTTTTTTCATTAAAAGCATATTCCGCAGCAATGGTGGCCATCTGCAGTTTTTTGGGAGACACCAATAAGATCACCGGCATCCAGTCGCCCTGTTTGATGCCATTTACGGGAGCCACCCATTGAAACACCCTTGCATTGGCGCCATTGAGCAATTGCACATAATCACCCCGGCCGGTACCCAGGTAGGTAAAAGAAACATTGTATAAAGTATTGGTATTACTGGTATCATAAACAAATATCGAATCATTGATATTGTTATGCAGTGTATCAATTTTTTTATAGATGATCTTACCCGTGGCAAATGTATCCACCGTGGCACCGGTGTAAAAGGCCGTATCAATACCATCGCCCACATCAGCCAAAAACTGTTTTTGATCGTCATCCAGCGTTTGATTGATGGCAGAATTCTTTGCATCCTGGTTAGAGAAGGCTGCAATGCTCAGTATTAATTTATTTTTAAAGTTTACTTCATTGTTTACATAAATATTGCTGTTGAGATAATTCCTGTCGGCGTATTCAAACTCCACCTGTATTCTTTTATCCTTGGTCACCATTTGCTTAGGTGTAAAAGTCAGTTCGGCCGTATTGTAGTTGATAACATAATCCTGGTCTTCGCCTCTTTGCAATAACACACCGTCTATCCAAACTCTTTCGGTACCAGCCAATACCGTAAAGAACAATTCATTGTTGGCACCCTGCAGGCGGTACGGCCCCTGGTTACCTTCCACCGGTATCAGTACCTGCCGGTTAAATTTACCTTTTGCCACAGATCCACTAACCAGCAATGAATTATTGATCCCTTTTGCCACCTGGTTTTCAGTACTAAAAGAAGCGCCCTGTAAACGCTTGTAAAAGTTGAGAAAATAATTCCTGCTTTGGCGTATGTCGATATCACCAAAGCTTACCTGCCAGGTACGTTTTTTTACTTGCAAAAATATACGGTCAAAATCCCGGAGATCCTGTGTGTTGCCATCGGGTTGTATTGGGATATTATTGTCCGTTACTGCTGCTGTCAGTTCCAGGCTGTCGCCAATAAAACCATTGAGCTGCAGATTGAGGCTGCTGTTCAGTACTGCGTCCTGCGCATTACCAAAAGAAATACCCCGGCCAATACTGCCGTTATAATTGATGCCGCCAAAATCAAATACAGCATCTGTTTTTTTATTGAACTTATACTTATAGGCTTTCTCCAATAAAAAATTATTCTTCACACTATCGTAGTTCAGCCTTTGTGATACCGCATTGAGTTTATAGGGAAACACCCGGTAACTTACCGTAACGGTTTCGGTTAAGGGCCTGGTGAGCCATGTAAGCGTTGCATTCACCGGATCGAGTAAATAGTGCTCCGCTGGCACGCCCGCAACCGAAAGGGTATTAGGCAAAAGGCTCAATGTATCCAGCACCGTTACGGTGTTTTTTGTACTGATGGTCTTGGTACGGAGGTTACTTAATAGCGACGGGGCTGTTTGAGACAGGGATACCTGCACAAAAAAAAGGCACAGAAAGAATATTGGTATCCTTCTCAAATTTGAACGGGGGTTTTTGACCGACCGGATAAAGTTAACATTTATTGTGGAAGGAGGTGATGAAGGAGAGTGAAATTGGGCATGGACTAAAAAGATAAACTACCAACTCTACGATAAGTAAGAATTAAAGAAATAAAAATCTTTCTTCTCCTGTTGGCTTATTTACGGGCAATGTTTTTTACAAACAACAACGTAACTCAACCAGCAGGTGAAAAAACTGACCTGTATCCCATGTATGAAAGTGAGACCGGTTGATAATAAGATCAATCCAGCTACAGGCACACAACAAAACAAGGATCAGAAAAAAATCTATACAAACCGGTTTAGATTTTATTGACTTACTTAAAGGTACCCATCTAAAAGATAATTCATGCTCCAGGGTAAAAGAAAATTATTCTCCGTTTTACCTCAATATGGTCAGATCTCCATACCTCGTCCAGATGCGTCCACTCCGGTAGCGAATTTTTATTGTGTAGTAATAAGTGGCATCAGGAAGTGGGTTAGTGCCATAAGTCCCCCTCCAGTTATCCTGGTAATTCCTGTCGTAAAACACCCTGCTGCCATAGCGATTGTATATCGACACTTCTAGCTGCAATACACAAGATTCTCTCGAAATTTTCCAGGTGTCATTAAACCCATCGTTGTTTGGAGTAAATGCATTTGGTATAGTTACATTGCAATCACAGTTTTTAAACTCAATGGTGATAGTATCTGCCCCCATACAATTATTGGCATCTGTAACCTGCACTGAGTATACACCAGTATTATTTACCTGTAGATTTGAATTGACAGAATTATCATTCCATACATATTTTATTGCGTCTTGCGTTGCAGCATTCAAAATAAGCTGATCACCATTGCACAGGCTGGTATCTTTTCCAAGTTTCACAGTTGGGGATGGTAAAATGGAAAGTACCGTTAAAGAATCCCTTGTTTTACAATTGTTACCATCCTGTACTTCCACCCAATACAAACCGGCTGCAGAGGCAGCATAAGTTTTACTGACAGCACCATCCTGCCACAGATACCCTGCAAAGGCATCTCCCGGATCTAAAAGCAGTATTGTTTTTTCACAAATGCTTTTATTATTACCCAAATCAATCAGGGGATTTTGATAAATATTAAGAATCGAAAGGCTGTCTTCAGAAATACATCCGTTTGCATCGGTTGCCAATACTTTATACATTCCTACAGAAGCAACAGTATTCCTTGCACCGTTACCCCCATTGCTCCATGTATAATTTGTAAAGCCATCTCCTGCATTTAATTCAACACTGGTGTTTTCACACAAACTGGTATCATTACCCAGGTGAATAAGCGCAGATGTAAATACGCCAACCCTTACTGTATCGGACGCTATCGCACAACCGCTTGCATTGGCGGCAGTAAGAATATAAAAAGTATCTACAGCAGGCCATATAGTTATGATGTTGCTGGTTGTATCATTGGTATTATAGTTCGGTGACCATGTATAGTTGGCAAAACCGGCAGCTGCCGTTATAGTGATGCTGTCATTATTACAACGTTTTATATACGAGGGAAGATTCAATTGAGAACCACTGCCGGAACCAAATATCCAACCACTGTTACCACTGATATCCTCACTGTGAGGGCCTGCATAAAATGCAGCACCACCAGTAGCCCTGCTGTCAGTTAAACGGATAAAGTCAAGACAAACTGTTCCGCTTGCTTTAAAAAAGGTTGCCGGTGTTCCTTCAGTACTTGATTGTATGCGGATAGGGAAACCTCCAATGCCTGTTGCAAGGAGATTGCCAATAATCGTTTGGGTTGTTCCTGCCAGCAGGGTATATGTTTTTCCTGCGGAGAAACGAAGATTATTATACGTATTGCTCCGCTCAATATTTGCACCGCCTGCAAAGGAAACATCATGAAAAGTTACACCGCCATCAGTACTGAATTGAAAACTACCTGTAATTGGTGACGGGTTTGTTTGGTTTACATCATAATACACTACTGTACCACTTGTATTAGCCGCCTGGAAACCTTCGGCAACATTGATGGTGGAAGTACCTGCATTGAAGATCATACCGGGATGATTAATTGACCAGCTGTCTGTATTGATGATGGATGAGCCCAGGTTCAGCCTTCTTATATAGGGGTTGTTTGTATTACCCGAACTAAAAAAATCTACGTTGAGCGTTTTATTATTC